>Ga0157375_10000276_pt1 | contig 46617 bp, 33 predicted proteins | sample M35metaG_FD_115311 | JGI IMG/M metagenome (GOLD analysis project Ga0157375, IMG submission 115311) | Miscanthus rhizosphere microbial communities from Kellogg Biological Station, Michigan, USA - M3-5 metaG | ecosystem: Host-associated > Plants > Roots > Rhizosphere > Soil | place: USA: Michigan...
ACCAGCAGGATTTCCCAACTGTAAGTATTCCCGTAGGTCGCGACCGGGAAATGATTGCTGATCATAATAAAGACGACCGGGACTACCATAAAAGTATTGTGTTTGGAGCGTAATTTGGCCTGTCCGGCGAGAGCCGGGTCGAACTTGGCGCCTGTGGCGGCAGCAGCGATCATTTTGCGTTGCGCGGGCAGGATTCGCTCCCATACGTTGGCGGTCATGATCGTTCCGAAGATCGCTCCCAGATGAATATAGGCAGCACGTCCGCTAAAAATGTGCAGCAGTCCCCAGGAAACGGCAGCAATCATGACAAGGGAAAACACTACGAATGCCGCTTCAGACCTGCCAAGTGGCGAGCGCACCGCAAAATCGTAAACAGCCCATCCCAGAAATATGGCGGCCACGCCAATGATTATGCCGCGCCCCTGGGAGATATGGGCCACATCGGGGTCAATCAGTCCTGAGCTGGAGTAATAAACCAAAATTAGTAAAACTATGCCGCTAAGCCAGGTACTTGCCGCCTCCCAACGAAACCAATGGAGTTGCTCGGGGGAGATGCCCAGCGATTTCTGCTTTTCGACGGTGTAAAAGCCGCCGCTGTGGACCATCCATAACGTTGGTGGCAAGCCTTCTGCCGCCGCCTTTTTCTCAAGCTTTGCAAATTGACCGTCCAGCCAGGTGAAGTAATAGGTCTGTCCCACCCATAGTATCGCTGCAAAAACGTGGAACCAACGCACAAGCAGATTGAGCCATTCGCGGATTTCAGAAGTCATCTGCGGCTCCTGACCACACAGGTTTGTGCTTCATGGCCACCTAGGTCAGCTTCCTCGATACGTCGTGTAACCATTCGGACTCAGAAGCACGGGCATGTGGAAGTGCGATTCGCCGTTGCGCACCTGAAAAATAATCTCGATCACTGGGTACAACGCATCAGTTTTCTGTGCGGTATAGTAGCCCTCCGTTTCAAACACCAAGCGGTACCATCCGAAGGGCATATCGTCGTTCTCAGGAAGCAACTGATTACAGCGCCCATCGCTATCGGTACGCATATCCGCAATAACTCGCCAACTTGCAGTAACGTCTCGTTGCTCAAGCCGCACGGGTATATCTACTGCAGGCCGGCCCCGTGCGATATCTAAAACGTGGGTGGAAATGCGGCTCATCCCTTTAGCCATTTCTTCAATCGAATATTCGTGATCTGCCGTTGCTGCTCGGCAGCTTCACGAAGTTCGGTCTCTTTGTCGTTACGCATACGTCTTTCGAGGATCTGCAAAATTTCTGTGGGCGATTTGCCAGTTGCACACACGATGAATATATGGCCGAACCTTTGCTCGTATTCTCGATTCGCCCGTGCAAGAGCTGCTTTTGCTTCCTGACCTGCCGTAGTAACGTTCTGTTGCTCCTCTTTCGACCATGCAACCTGGCGCAGGGCCGTTGTTCCGCCTTTTGACTCGCCAATTCGCGGATGGCTGCGAAACGCTTCCATCCAATCCGACGTGGTAAGACTACCCCATATTTCGTCAGACGCGGTTAGCAGAGAAGTTTCATCTAAAATTGGTCGGCGTCTCGCCATTGCCTCCGCCCATGCGGACGATCCGCAGCAAGGCAAAATCGAATTCGAAGCTTCCTCAGGAGAAAGCTGGTTCCACCGCGCCAGCACTTCCCGAGCAGTACTGGAGGCTTGCAGCTTTTCGAGGAACTCAGCCGCTAGATTTCCAGCGACTACTGCTCGATAGTCCGCAGTCGACCGCATATCATCAATCGGTTGGATTTCCGCAGCCGCCATCTTTTTGGCGGAAATTATGAGTGGCGGATCGATGGACTTCCCCTTTATCAGCTGTTCCGTTTTCACCAAGCGCAGAGGGATGGGTGCAACACTTCCGAGAGCGATGCGAATATCTTCTATCGCGTTTTCGGTAAGCCGACCCAGCGCCGCGATGCAGACTTTGGAAATGGCCTGCGCATTGCGTGCTCCAACCTTGCGAGTATAGGGAAAATATTCCGAATATCGCTTGGAGAGGCAAACGGCCCGAATCAACTCATCGGACGCTAACTGCATCTTTTTATAACCGGTGTGAAATGCCACATACGGTAACCGGCGCTCGCCCCGAACTGAAACCAGTATCAATTCGGCTTCATAAACCAGCAGCGCGGGCAGAGAGTCAGCGGCCGGTGATGCGTTAACGATGTTCCCTCCGAGCGTTCCGCGATTCTGGTTCGCGATTCCTCCCGTCCATCGCGCTGCGTTCGCCAATAACGGAAATTCTGCGTTGATCGTTGCGTGCTCATGCAGATCGGTATAGGTGCATCCAGCGCCTATCTGAATTTCGTCCTCAAGGACCTCAATCCTCCGCAACTCGCGAAGATTCCAGATACTGACCAATTTTCTCGAGGGCAGCTTGCCTGCAGCGTACTGCACCATCACATCGGTGCCTCCCGCGATCGGGAGCCACTTCCCGGGTTCTTCAGCCAGAAGAGATATCACTGCCTGCAAGCTGTCGGGTGCAACCAGATCGTAGTCGGCTGGGTTTGATCTCATGGGGTTGGGCTTTCGTGCGCAGCCGCGATCACTGCCTCAATGATTTGCATATATCCGGTGCAGCGGCAGAGATTTCCTGCAAGCCCTTCGCGAATGTCTTGTAACTTCGGCCGAGGGTTTTTATTCAACAGATGTGTTGCTGCCAGAATCATTCCCGGCGTGCAGATGCCACACTGCGCGCCGCCACATTCGAGGAATGCTTTTTGCAAAGCATGCAAGCGGTCATCTGCGCCGAGGCCTTCGATGGTGACCACCTCCGTGCCTTTCGCTTGCAGCACTGGTATGAGGCAACTATTCACGATGAGCCCGTCCAGCAACACCGAGCAGGCGCCGCACTCCCCTTCTCCGCAGCCTTCCTTTGTTCCGGTCAGGCTGAGTTGTTGCCGTAAGACATCCAGCAATCTTTCCATGGGATGGGCGCGAACTGTCCTTTGCTCGCCGTTAACAACAAACGAGATCTCGCACGGCATCGTTCCGGCCGAAGGGGCACTCATTTCACACCTTTGAGATAAGCTTCTTCGCCTTTTGCCGCCAAGGCATGGAAGATGTCCTCCGGCAGCAGCGGAATCGAATTGAAGTTGACTCCGAGCGCGTCCTTGACCGCATTGACGATTGCGGGTGCCGGCCCATCCATAGGAAGCTCGCCAATTCCTTTGGCGCCGAACGCACCGTGAACGTTGCCCAACTCTTCAAAGTACACACGAATCGGCGGCAGATCGGCCGATGTCGGCATGATGTAATTGGTCATCTGTCCGTTTTGCATACGTCCGTTCTGCCAGGCAACGTTCTCATACAATGCAAATCCAATTGCTTGCGCGATACCGCCAATGATCTGCCCTTGTGCCAACACAGGGTGCAGCACTTTGCCGACTTCCTGCAATGCTACGAAGTCTTCCACGGAAACGCTGTAAGTCACCATATCAACTGCGACCTCTGCGATGTAAACCGCCCAGGCGAATGCGGCGTACGCTTCTCCTCGATATTTTTCGTCGTCCCAAAAAACACCCTTAGGTTCTTCATAATGCGACCAGGAACGAAATGGTCCGTGTGCAGCAACATAGTTCTGGCAAGCGATCCGAAACTCCTCCGGCGAGTAAGATTCCTTCAAAATGCCGCTTGAGAAAAGCGTCTGCCTGATTCCCAAGGCCGCCAACTGTACCAGCTTTCCGACGATCATCGCTGTACGCGACGCGACAGTAGGCCCGCTGTTTGGGACTTCAGTTGTATCCGCCTGCGCAACCGTCACATCCTCATAGCGAAGGCCCAGCGCTTCGGCTGCAATCTGACTTAGGACGGTCTTAGTTCCCTGCCCAAACTCTGTGCTGGAAACCAGTACGCGAAGCCTGCCATCCGCACCACCTTCGACACCGACCACAGAACTCAAATAGCGCTCGCCGGAGCCGGTGAAGCCTGCCCCGTGCAGGAAAGCGGCGATGCCCATTCCTCTTCTTGTTGCACCGCTGGTATTGTTTTGGGAAAAACTCATTCTCTTCTTGTGGTAGTCAGAAAGTTCCAGTGCGCGGTCGAGGAGCTTGTTCAAATCAATCTCCTCACGTACGACTTGATCGGTGGTTGTTGTCTGTCCGGGCTTGAGAAAATTTCGGCGGCGGATTTCAACTGAAGATAACCCCACAACTTCTGCTATGTGGTCCATGTGCCGCTCAAGAGCGAATAAACTCTGGGGCGCGCCAAAACCTCGAAAGGCCCCGTGCGGCGGGACATTTGTAGCGACTGCCTTAGCGCGAATGCGAACACTCGGCCAAAAGTAAGAACCGCCCGCGTGTATCGTGCCGCGCGAAAGCACCACCGGGGACAGGGTGCAGTAGGCGCCGCCATCAATGATGAACTCGATCTCGCCACCAAGAATTTTTCCGTCTTTGCTTAGGGCTGTGCGATGACGTGTCCGCGAAGGATGGCGTTTGGTTGTAGCTACCATGTCCTCCATGCGGTCATAAATCATTTTCACCGGACAACCGGACTTGACTGCCAGGAGTGCAGCGTGCGCGGCAATCATTGAAGGGTACTCTTCCTTGCCGCCGAACGCCCCACCCGTTTCCATCTGTACGACGCGAACCTTGTCCGCTGTAAGATTGCATAGCGCCATGAGTGCCTTATGCACGTAATACGGACACTGCAGGGATCCCCAAACCGTAATGCCCTGGCCAGCGTCGCAGGACGCGATCATTCCGTTGTTTTCGATGTAGAGCTGTTCTTGTGCTCCGGTGGTGTATTCACCTTCCACAATGTAGGCCGCGTCTTTCCAGACGCTGTCAACATCGCCCTTCGTAACCAAATAAGTTTTGAAAGTATTGTTTGATCCCCAAATGATTTCGGAGCAGCGCTCGCTATCTTCAATGGTAAAAACGGTGGGAAGAGGTTCGTAATCGATTGAAACGGCCTCAACCGCTTTGGCCAGGACATAGCGGTCGCGGTGGGCCAGTAGGAGTATCGGCTCTTCCGGATGATTGACGGCCTCCTGCGCCAGGCAGGGTTGATCGTCCATGATCAACGAGATGCAGTTTTTCCCGGGAATGTCCTTGGCGGAAACAACTACAAATTCACTCCAATTAATTCCCGGAGAGAATTTGATGTTCTTAATTCTGCCGCGTGGAATCTGGCTCCGTACCGTGGCCCCATAGAGCATGTTTGGCAGGACCATGTCGTCCACATACTGGGCTTTTCCAGTGACCTTGTTCTGTCCTTCCTTGCGCGGGACTGCCGTGCCGATGATGGGTTCGTGATTCATCAATGATGGAACAGTCTATGACAGGCGGGTTCACAAGGAAACTGGGTCTTCTGATGGAAATGATTGGTAATTTATTGCCTAGACTCGGCACTCACGTCCGCTAGGTTTCGAGGCGAAGCTGCCGTCCGCGAACACACACTTTCCCCGGAGGTAGGTCGCTTTCACCACGCCACGAAACTTCTCTCCGCGATATGCAGAAACGGTGTGCCGGTAGTGCAAGCGGTCTTCAGTCACAAGAAACTCGACTTCCGGATCGAACACAACGAAATCCGCGTCATATCCAGGAGTAATTCGACCTTTACTTTTGTTGAGTGCTGCCAATCGTGCGGGCCCTGCGGCCATCCAGCGAGCAATATCAGTGAGGCTAAATCCGCGACTGCTGGCTTCGGTCCACATGACCGGCAGCGCGACAGAAAGGCTGGCAATGCCGCCCCATGCAGTTTTGAAATTTCCCTCTTCAAGCGCCTTCATGGACTGTGGACATGGGGAGTGGTCGGTCGCAACCAGATCGATGGTTCCTTCCTTCAATCCTTGCCACAGCCTGTCGCGATTTTCTCGGTTGCGAATGGGCGGTGCACATTTGCAAAGAGTGGCTCCGTCCGCAATGTCTTCGGCGGCCAAATGCAGATAGTGCGGACATGTCTCCACGGTTACTGTAAGCCCTTCGGCACGCGCCTTAGACAACTCTAGAAGTGCCTTCTCGGTTGCGAGATGAACAATGTGCAAATGAAAACGATATTCACGGCACAAAGACAACATCAAGCGGATCGCTGAGAGTTCTGCCTCGTCGGGACGCGATTGCAGATATGTTGAGTAGCGGTGCCAGTCCGCATCCAAGAGCTTTTCAGTGGCCGTGTCTATTGGTCCGGGGAGCTCTGCATGCACGAGCAATGGAAGGCCGGTCCGCACCAGATGCGGTAAGGCAGCACGCAGCTGTTTCTCCGTGACCATGGTGAAGCCATCAATTCCAGGATGGATGAGAAAACACTTGAAGCCAAGCACACCTGCGGCTGCGAGGGTTTCGAGGTCATTCTGGTTGTCACTCACTACTCCGCCCCATGCTGCCCAATCGACCCAGCATTGGTCTCGTGCAGCAGTTCGTTTTGCTTCAAGGGCAGCAACATTCGTGGTTGCCGGAAGGCAGTTCAGAGGCATATCCACAAGTAAGGTGTATCCTCCGGCAGCGGCGGCGCGAGTTGCGGTTGCGAAGCCTTCCCACTCGGTGCGGCCGGGCTCGTTGATATGCACGTGGGAATCAACGAGCCCGGGCAGAATCGCGGCTTCGCCAAAATCGCGGGTTTCAGCGTCCATTGGGACCTCGCTCGGGCCCACGACGTTCTGTATGTGCTCGCCTTCGACCAGTATTGCGCCGGGCCGTATTCCCTCCGGCATTACTAGGCGGCGCGATAGAAAAGCTTGCAAACTCACTTGGTTCCCTATATCAACGGATGAAGCATTGTTGTCTGGAGCCCAAAGAGGCCACGTTCCAGATTCTCGGTTCAGCATAACCTTGGGCGTTTCGTAGAGCAAAGCATGAACAATCACTTCATGGCGCGTGCTATCGAACTCTCTGTCGAGAATGTCCGCTCCGGCCGCGGTGGACCGTTTGGGGCCGTCGTGGTGAAAGCTGGAAAAATGATCGCAGAAGGCGTGAATCAAGTCACTGCCAGAAACGATCCCACGGCTCATGCTGAGGTTTTGGCGATACGCCAAGCCTGCGAGAAACTCGCATGCTTTGAGCTCAAAGACTGCGAGCTTTATACATCGTGTGAGCCGTGTCCGATGTGCTTGGGGGCAATCTATTGGACGCGGGTCGCGCATGTTTACTATGCAGGTAGTGCTGCGGATGCGTCCCGGGCCGGATTTGATGATTCGGCGATCTATCACGAAATCGGACAACCGCCAACTACGCGTACAATCCCGATGACCCAGACCATGCGAGAAGAGGCCCTTGCAGCCTTTCGCGCCTGGGAAGAGAAACCGGACAAGATTCGCTACTAGCTTTCCCGAACACTCGCTGAGGAAACCATTGATCGAACGCTATTTCCGGCTTGCTGAAAATCAGACAACCATAAAACAGGAAATGCTGGGTGGTCTCACCACATTTATGACGATGGCATACATCGTCATTGTGAACCCGCAAATTTTGTCGCATGCGGGGATTCCACCTGAGGGTGCTCTGTTCGCGACCTGCATCTCCGCAGCAGCTGCGACGCTGGTCATGGGACTGTACGCCAACTATCCCATCGCACTGGCACCGGGAATGTCGTTGAACGCTTATTTCACTTACTCCGTCTGCCTCAACATGCAGGTTCCGTGGCGGACGGCGTTGGGAGTGGTTTTCTTCTCCGGCGTACTTTTTCTAGTACTGACGGTTACGCGGGTTCGCGAGCAGATCGTCAATGGCATGCCGGATTGCCTGAAGCATGCAACGGCGGCTGGCATCGGAATGTTTATCGCTTTCGTCGGCTTGCAGAATGCCAAGATGGTTGTCGCCAATCCGGTTACGTTTGTAAGCATTGGCAGCTTCGCCAGCCCGGAAGTGCAAATGGCGTGTTTTGGACTCGCACTTACGCTCATCCTGACAGCGCGCAAAGTTAAAGGTGCAATCCTGCTGGGAATTCTAGGCACGATGCTTGCAGGAATTCTTCGCGGAGTTGCGGCGTGGCCGGCAACTATTGTCTCTATGCCGCAGCCGTCCTCTACCTGGCTGCAACTCGACTTGCGCGGAGCAAGTCATCTGGGCTTGCTTGAAATTGCCTTTGCATTTTTGTTTGTAGACCTCTTCGATAACGTTGGTACGCTGCTCGGAGTCTGTGAGCAGGCTGGCTTCGTGAAGAACGGGAAAATTCCTCGTGTTGGCAAGGCACTAACGGCGGACGCTGTAGGGACGATTTTCGGGGCGTTGACGGGAACATCTACAGTTACGAGTTACATCGAGAGCGCTGCCGGTGTCGCGGCCGGCGCACGCACGGGATTGAGTAACATTGCGGTTGCAGTGCTGTTTCTGGCGGCCACGTTTTTCTCACCCTTGGCGACAGCGATTCCCGCGTATGCCACGGCGCCAGCCTTGGTTCTAGTCGGCGCGTTAATGACTGAATCCATCTCTCGTGTCGAATGGCACGAGTTCACCGAAGCCGCTCCTGCTTTCATTACCATGCTCGCTATGCCGTTGACCTTCAGCATCGCTACGGGCCTAAGCCTCGGATTGATTTGCTTCACGCTGGTTAAGGTTGCAGCAGGCAAAATTCGCGAAGTACCACTACTTGTATGGGTACTGACGGCGCTGTTCCTATTGCGATACGTATATCTCGCCATGAAGTAACCGAAGAGTTCTGGGACTAGATCCCAATTCTGCGCAACTCAGCATAACTTCAGTAATTTTGCGCATTTGCGAATTGTGACGTAGACAACTTGGATCAGGGTAACCTCATTATTGGATAGAGCAGATGAATTGCTCGAAATTGCAGACCAATGTCTCTATGAGTCCAAAAAACGCGGTAGGGACGTTGTCACTATCGCTGCCTTCCAAAATCCATGATCGCTTATTGGGGATTTAGTCCTCGCCGATATCTTCATGCCACACCTCCGGGTTCGCACGTATGTAGTCGCCAAGCAGTAAAACGCATTCCTGGGAGTCGAGATCGACTACGTCGATTCCCAGAGACCGCAACCAGTCAAGGCCGCCTTGAAAATTCCTGCTTTCGCCGACCACGACAGTGCCGAAGCCGAACTGGCGCACCAGACCACTGCAATACCAGCAGGGCGCAAGCGTTGTAACCATAATCAGATTGCGATAACTGCGCTGGCGTCCGGCGTTGCGGAAAGCATCGGTCTCGCCGTGCATTGAAGGATCGTCGTTCTGCACGCGGCGATTGTGGCCAGAACCGATCAGTCGGTCATCGCCGTCAAAGATTGCCGCGCCAATAGGAATTCCTCCCTCTGCGAGTCCCTTACGGGCTTCGGTGAGGGCTACAGCGAGCATTGCTGAATAGTTTCGAGGCATTGGGCGATTGTACAGGTGTAAGTAACTTGACCGAGTACAATACCGAAGCATGCTCACATGACCGACGACTTCACGCAGGCCGAATCTGCTGCTGCTTTCTTGCTTTCGCAAACATCGCTCCGTCCACGAATTGGATTGGTTCTGGGGTCAGGCCTGGGCGGTTTTGCCGATGAGCTGACAGAAGCGGTAAAAGTTCCTTACGCCAAGATCCCTGCTTTTCCCCGATCTACTGCTATTGGACATGCCGGACAGATGGTAATTGGTAAAAGCGGCACCGTTGCAGTTGCTGCAATGCAAGGACGAGTTCATCTCTACGAAGGCTACTCGGCCAAGGAGGTTGCATTCCCGGTGCGTGTGTTTGGGCGAATGGGAGTTCGCGCGGTCATACTCACCTGTGCTGCGGGAGGTATCAACCTCGAATATGGACAGGGAGCGCTGGTTATCATTACCGATCATATCAATCTGCAGGGCCAGAACCCGCTAGTAGGCCCAAATGACGAACGCCTGGGACCGCGGTTCCCGGACATGACGCAGGCTTATTACAAGCCCTATCGTGAAATGGCTCTCACCGCCGCAAAAAAACTCGGTAAAAACTTGTATCAGGGTGTCTACGCTGCGCTTCTCGGTCCGAGTTACGAGACCCCGGCGGAAATCCGCTATCTGAGAACGATCGGAGCCGATCTGGTGGGGATGTCAACTGTCCCCGAAGTAATTGGCGCGCGACACATGGGGTTGAAAGTGCTCGCGATTTCCTGCGTGACCAACATGGCAGCAGGAACTTTCGACAAACCTCTGGACCACAAAGAGGTCCTTGAAACAGGTGAACGCGTACGAGGAGATTTTGTCGCGCTGCTGCGGGCGGTAATTACGGAAATTGAGGCCGGCGTTCAGAAGGATTCTTAGCACAGGGCCTCTAAGTATCAAGCGCGGCCTGCGTCACATAGTCTTTACCCGTTAGCCCTTGCGACCAACAAAATTGCCAAGCAATAGAAAACAAACATGAGTACTAGATAAAGTTTGGCGCGACTGCCTGCACCTTTAAATTCTTTCCACGCAAGCACACCCCACAGCGCGGCGACCATCGGAGCAGATTGGCCAATTGCATAGGAAATGGCCACACCTGTGAAGTTGGCAGCCACTAGATTGAAGACCATTCCCGTGCCCCAGATGATACCGCCCAGCAGTCCCAGCATGTGGCCCAAGGCTGGGCCTGAGAAAAATCCGCTGAAACTAACGGGTTCCCCCACGAGCGGTTTCCTCATGAAATAGATATTCCAGATGAAGCAGGAAAGGAGAGCGCCTAGCGTCAGAAACACAGCAATGCTGTATGGCCCGAGCGTATTGCCGTGGGTCATGCCATGGGCTACGAATGGCGCCCACAATCCCATGAGAACTCCGGAAACAATACAAGTAACGATGCTCTTTTTGGAAACAACGCGACCTGTGCTAGCAAGGCTTCCGTATGCTTTGCCATCGAGGATGACAGCGATCACTGCGCAAAGTACTCCGGCGGCGAGTAGTGCTACATTTCCCTTGGGTTGGAGAGCGTAACTCGAGACCACGCCTACAACGAGTGCGATGCCAATCGAAACCGGAAAGGCGATGGCAAGACCAGCCATATCAATTCCCGCCACCAGCAGAAGATTTGCCAGGTTGAATATCGCCCCACCAACCATCGTCGACACTATGTTGGACGTATCTGCGGAGTGGACATTGTTGAGAAAGCTGTTGGCATCGTTTCCGGAGCTTCCCAGCGTGAGGGCAAAAATCAGGGAAATGAAAAAAATTCCGACAGCGTAATCCCAGTAGAAGAGTTCGAAGCGGTAATTCTTGACGCCTTTATAAGTGTTGGCCCACGAGCCCCAGCAGACGGCGCTGGTAATCATCATCAACAATGCGATTTCCAGATTATGTGGTGTATACATTGCTTCTCCTTGAGCAGTTTATGCGCGGGAAAACGTTGCTGCTCACTCTCCGCAGACAAAGATCTCCGAATTCACTTCTTACGAATTCTGGAGACAAAGAGCTTTAAGAATCGGTCCGCATCGACGTCAACACAGACCTTAGTATTGGGTGCGACTTTGTCAGTGCCTTCGATTACGTAGTGATCTCCATGAAGGACATTTCGTTCTATGTATCCACTGCGATTGCCGACGGTTTCTCCGCGCGTAAACTCGCCCTTGGTTTCGACGTCGACGTGCATCTCTTGTACTTTCACTAATGTTGGATCAATGGCGATTGCGACGGCTGATGGATCATACATCGGCGAGCCAGAATCACCGAACTTCGCCGAGAGGTCGAGCATAAACTTGCCAACTTTGTAGATAAAATCGTTGACCGGGCCATGAGTTTGGCCCAATTCATCAAGATATTTCTGCGTGAACAGGGCCTTGTTACCGACTTCGAGGCCGGACATAGTGATCGGCCAGCCCGCCTGGAAAACTATTTGGGCCGCCTCAGGATCGTTGTAGATATTCGCTTCCGCAGCAGCATTCACATTGCCGCCGCTGATGGAGCCTCCCATCAGGATGACTTCCTTCACCAGCGGAACGATCGAAGGATCTTTTTGCACAGCTATCGCGATGTTGGTAAGAGGACCGACTGGAACCAATGTAATCTCATGCGGCGAAGCCTTCACCAGTTGAATGATGAGGTCGGGGCCAAAGTGGGCGTCCACTTTGCACTTACTCAGCGCCAGATCGATGTCTGCCAGGCCGTTGTTCCCATGCCAGAATTCAGCCGTGATCAACTTCTGAAACAGTGGCTTGGATGCTCCTGCCGCGACTGGGATATCGCAGCGGTTGGCCAACGACACCATACGTAGGGCATTCTCTACTCCCATGGCCAGCGTGACGTTTCCTGGCACCACCGTGATGGCCCGTACGTCCAATTCCGGCGAATTGAGTGCCAACATGAGGGCAAGCGCGTCATCGGTGCCCGGATCGGTATCGAGGATGATTTTCTTGGCAGCTGAAGCTGGCACGGCAAGTACCGCCAGCAGGAAAACGGCGAAAAAACTAGGAATTGACTTACGAAACCCCGACAGCCCAACCGGTTGAGGAGTTCTCATTGGTTTGCGTAAGACTCGGCGATGTAGCCTATGCTTCGAGATTTGTGAGTGTCAAGGTCAAAGTGCCGTACAATTGGCTCCGCAAGCGTTAAGATAGGCCACGTTACCAACGGGAGGAAACGCCGCATCCTACTCCCGGCTAAGGACATCCATATGGCGGTGGAAAAGATCCGACATTCCGGTGGTGCTAACGCTCCAACTGATTCTTTGCATTCTGATTTAAAGGCACCGCTGGCAACGCTTAATGGGCGACCTCTACTCTCAAATCGTGGCATTCCATTGAATCTTGATTGGGTAAGACAGGCACGCGTCAATACGAGTGCCGTTGAGCGCCGGGCGCAAACTCACGTCGCTCGCCGGACGGTAAAAAAGGATTGGCAAGCGGCGTGGCTACTGCGGGCGGTAACGTGCATGGATCTTACTACGCTTTCTGGAGACGATACAGACGAGCGGGTTCGCCGCCTGTGCGCGAAGGCCCGACAGCCAATTGAGCAGGAACTAGTAAAACAGCTAGGAATTGAAAATCTTCGGATTCAAGTAGCGGCAGTCTGCGTGTATCACCGGTTTGTAGAAACCGCACGCAATGCGCTCGAAGGCAGCGGAATCCGTGTAGCGGCAGTTTCTACCGGATTTCCTGCAGGGCTTTCGCCACTCTCAGACCGCGTAAACGAAATCCGCCGTTCAGTCGAAGCAGGGGCAAATGAAATTGACGTCGTCATCACACGCGCTCACGTATTTGGCGGAAGATGGCAGGAACTCTACGACGAGATCGCATCCTTCAAACAGGCCTGTGGCCCGGTACACATGAAGGTCATTCTTGGGACCGGAGACCTGCTTACACTTCGTAATGTGGCCCGCGCCAGCTTTGTTGCCATGATGGCCGGCGCTGATTTCATCAAGACTTCCACCGGCAAAGAGTCGACTAACGCAACCTTGCCAGTGGGTTTTGTCATGACGCGCGCCATCCGCGAATACGCGCAGGAAACTGGCATGGCGGTCGGGTTTAAACCGGCTGGCGGTATTCGCACGGCCAAACAATCCATCGAATGGCTGGCATTGATGAAAGAGGAACTCGGAGTTCCATGGATGAACGCGGAACTCTTTCGTTTTGGGGCCAGCTCGTTGTTGAATGACATCGAGCGACAACTGGAGCATCACGTGACCGGACGTTATTCGGCGGATTATCGCCATCCGATTGCGTGAGTCGCGTCAGCAAAAAATTCTCGCATGAGCGTTGCTGAAAAATTCGTTGCCATGGAATACGGCCCAGCCCCGGAGGATCCGAAAGAGGCGCTCGCGTGGCTTGATCGTCACGGCCGCCGCTTAGGACATTTTATTAACGGAAACTGGTTGGATCCGTCCGCTGGAAAATACTTTGAAACCGCTGATCCTTCCACTGGCGAGAAACTCGCCAGTATTGCGCAAGGATCTGTTGCTGATGTGGACGCCGCCGTTAAGGCAGCGCGCACAGCGGCCCCGGCATGGCAGTCTCTCAGCCCTCATGCACGCGCACGCTACCTGTATGCCATCGCGCGACAAGTTCAAAAACACTCGCGCCGTCTTGCCGTGCTCGAGACCATGGACAATGGCAAGCCTATTCGCGAGAGCCGCGATATCGACGTCCCGTTGGTCGCGCGACACTTCTATCATCATGCGGGCTGGGCGCAACTACTCGAACAAGAATTTCCTGACTATACAGCTTGTGGGGTTGTGGGGCAGATCATTCCTTGGAATTTCCCACTGCTGATGCTTGCCTGGAAGATTGCGCCGGCACTCGCAACCGGAAACACAGTTGTGCTGAAGCCAGCCGAGTTCACGCCGCTTAGCGCTTTGGCGTTTGCTGAAATCTGTCAAGAAATCAAGCTGCCTGCGGGTGTAGTAAATATCGTGACCGGCGATGGCTCAACCGGTGAAGCCTTAGTCAAACATCCGGATGTGGACAAGATCGCGTTCACAGGCTCCACCGAAGTGGGCCGTGCCATTCGCAGCGCAACTGCTCAGAGTCATAAGCGACTCTCGCTGGAGTTGGGAGGAAAGTCTCCCTTCATAATTTTCGAAGACGCCGACCTCGACAGTGCGGTCGAAGGGCTGGTGGATGGGATCTGGTTCAACCAGGGCCAGGTCTGTTGCGCTGGTTCACGCCTGCTCATGCAGGAGAGCATTGTCGAGTCGTTGATTGGGAAGATACGTGATCGCATGAGCACGCTGCGCGCCGGACCGCCTCTCGACAAGGCCATTGATATCGGCGCGATCATAGATCGCATTCAGCTTGACCGGATTCAAAGGTTGGTGAACCAGGGCATCGCTGAGGGCGCGACCTGTTGGCAGCCCGAAATTCAGCTACCCTCGAAGGGGCTGTATTTCCCACCCACCCTGCTGAGCAATGTTCATCCCAGTTCTATTGTTGCGCAGCAGGAAATTTTCGGCCCGGTTCTGGCCGCCATGACATTTCGCACTCCCAGCGAGGCTGTCGAACTCGCCAACAACACGGTTTATGGGCTCGCGGCTTGCGTTTGGAGCGAGAGCATCAATGTTGCGTTGCACGTTGCGGCGCAGTTGAAAGCAGGGGTGGTGTGGGTGAATTGTACTAATCTCTTCGACGCTTCCAGCGGTTTCGGTGGCTATCGCGAAAGCGGATACGGACGCGAAGGCGGCCGAGAAGGCTTATTGGAGTATCTGGAACCGAAGTGGTTCAAGAGCGCGACATTCGTGGCCGCGAAGCACATTGCGGACAAAACCAGGGATGACGAAACAGAGCCTGCACTCAACGGTATTGATCGCACAGTGAAGCTATACATTGGCGGCAAGCAAGCACGACCGGATTCTGGATACAGCATGGAGGTCCGGAGCCCCAGTGGCTCACTGCTAGGCGAAGCATCTCTCGGCAATCGCAAAGACATTCGTAACGCCGTCGAAGCAGCTCGAAAGGCTTTCGGTCGGGCAAAAACTACAGCTCACAATCGCGCGCAGATTTTGTACTACTTGGCGGAGAACCTTTCCCAACGCAGCGATGAAATTGCGCGCCGACTGGCTGGTGCTGTAGGAGAAAAACAAGCAGCCGCTGAAGTAAACGCCAGCATCCAGCGCATTTTTTCCTACGCCGCTTGGACAGACAAGTTCGATGGCGCAGTACACAATCCGCCGTTCCGCAACATTACGATTGCGATGAACGAGCCGGTTGGGGCAATTGGCATTGTTTGTCCGCAGGACGCGCCACTCCTCGGCTTTTTCTCGCTCGTGCTGCCAGCCCTCGCCGCCGGCAATGCAGTTATCGCGATTCCATCCGAAACCTATCCACTGATTACGGGCGACCTGTATCAACTCTTCGATACTAGCGATCTCCCAGGCGGTGTAATAAACATCGTTACCGGGTATTCGTCGCAACTGCTCAAAGTTCTTGCGGAACACGATGATGTGGACAGTATCTGGTGCTTCACGGACGACGCGGGTGCCACAATTGCGAAAGCATCATCTGTAGGAAACTTGAAACAGGTCTTCACCAACGAAGGGCGTGCTATCGACTGGTTCGATGTGAAGCAAGGCGAAGGCCGCTGGTTTCTCCAGCACGCCACTCAAGTGAAAAATATCTGGGTGCCGTACGGCGAGTAAATTAGTAAGTAGGTCAATTCAATGAAAATGGATTCGTGCACAGAGCGGTCAACCAAATGCCGTTGACAACTATCAGCATCGCTGACTAGACTCGCCTGTCTTTTGAATTCCACACTAATGATCTGAACTAAACTCCGCGAACTTATGGCCAAGCGTCCTCGCATTGCCGTGGTTGGAAGCGCGAATATTGACCTCACCACTTTCACCGATCGTTTCCCCAAGCCGGGCGAAACAATTTTCGGGCAGAGCTTTGACCTGGGTTTTGGAGGGAAAGGCGCGAACCAGGCGGTTGCCTCCCGGCTCTGTGGCGCTGAAGTGTTCATGGTCGCAAGAGTGGGTAGCGATCTTTTCGGTCCCGCGACCATTGAGAACTTCAAAAAGCAAGGCATCGATGCCACTCATGTGAAGCAGGTCAACGGAGTCTCCAGCGGAGTGGCGCCGATTTTTGTTGAGCCTAGCGGACAGAACCGCATTTTTGTTGTGAAGGGTGCGAATGACGCGCTCAAGCCGGCCGACGTGGATGCCGCTGCCGATCTGCTCAAGACGGTTGACTGCATCGTGTTACAGTTCGAAATCCCACTCGAAACGGTGTACTACTGTGTCAGTTTTGCCAGTAAGAATGGCATTCGTTGCATCGTCAATCCCGCCCCGGCCCAACTTGTCGATCTCAAAGCGTTCACAGGGCTCGACTATTTCGTTCCTAACGAAAGTGAAGCTGAGACCATTACTGGCATGTCGGTAAAAACTGTGGATGAGGCGAGGGAGTGCGCGGAAAAATTGCTCGCAGGCGGCGTCAAACGAGTGATCATTACGCTCGGCGCAAACGGTTCATTGCTGGCTAGTCGTGAAGGCATGGAGCACGTTCCCGCATTCAGCGTTAAGAGTCTCGACAGTACTGGAGCAGGAGACGCCTTCATCGGAAGCTTCTCTGTATTTCTTGGAGAAGGCTTGCCAGAGCGCGAGGCCGTGCGACGGGCCAATCTCTACGCAGGGCTCTCCACCACGGGCGTTGGGACTCAAAAATCCTTCTATGATCGAGCTCGCTACGATGCTGAGTGGGCAAAGCGAAACAATACCCGTTCGTGATACAACCACCTCGTAACCGCTCGTTTTACCAAACACTGGAGTAAATAATGTTTCATCGAACGTCCTGCGTACTCGCATTGCTATTTCTTTTTCCGTCAGTTCTCTTGTCCCAGTCTCCGAAAGACAAGGCAGACTTGATCGTTAGCGGGGGCACGGTGGTGACGATGGATGGAAGGCGCGTCATCTATGACGATGGCGCAGTTGTAATGAAGGGCGATTCAATAGTCGCTGTTGGCCCACGTAGCGAACTCGAGACGAAATATTCGGCTGCACAAACGATCAATGCCAAGGACAAACTGATCGTCCCCGGATTCATTAACGGCCACACTCACGTGCCGATGACCCTTTTCCGTGGCATCCACGATGACGTGACATTGAATGACTGGCTGTACAAATACATCTTCCCTGCCGAAGCCAAGAATGTGAACGAGGAATTCGTGCGCTGGGGCACGCGATTGGCGCTGGCAGAACAGATTCGTTCTGGCGTTACAACTTTCGCCGACATGTATTACTTCGAAGACGCCATCGCAGAAGAGACCAAAGCTGCCGGCATGCGCGCCGTGTTAGGGGAAACCTTTATCGACTTCCCTGCCCCAGACAACAAGAGCAATGCCGAAATGTTCACCTATACCGAAAAGTTTCTAAAGAAGTGGCAGGCTGATCCACTGATTCATGCTGCACCGGCACCGCATTCCATCTACACCTGCTCGCAGAAGACGCTTCAGGACGCAGCGGCGCTAGCGCGAAAATATCACGCTCCAATTCTGATTCATGTGGCGGAGATGAAAAAGGAGCGAGACGATAGCCTGGCGAAGAACGGAATGTCTCCAGTGCAGTATCTCGATAAGCTCGGCATCCTCGGTCACGATGTGGTGGCCGCGCACTGCATCTTCGTCGATGAGGCCGACCGCAAAACCCTTGCACAACGACAAGTGGGCTGCGTGCATAACCCGTCCAGCAACATGATTATCGCCAGCGGTGTAGCCCCTGTGCCCGAAGAGCGCGCTGCTGGCGTTGCGGTAGGTCTTGGGACCGACGGCCCCGCTGGCAGCAACAACGATCTCAACTTGATGGAGGAGATGGATCTCGCGGCCAAACTTGCCAAGGTCACCAGGATGGATCCGCTTGCGTTAACTGCACAAGCCGTGGTTGAAATGGCAACCATTGATGGTGCCAAAGCGCTGCATATGGAAAAAGAAATCGGGTCGCTGGAAACAGGTAAGAAAGCCGACATAGTTCTGATCAGTTTGGATAAACCAAACGCGGTTCCCATGTACAACGTGTACTCGCAACTGGCCTACTCGCTGAAAGGCAGCGACGTAGAGACGGTCATCATCGGCGGGCATGTGATCATGCGCGACAGAAAATTGCTCACTGTTAACGAAGAAGCCGCTATCGCGAAGGCGCGGGAATACAAAAAGTCAATTGCAGCTTCGTTGGGTCTCCCGTAAGTACGCTGGATGAATCTGGAACTTACCTATAAGCCAATTCAATAGAAGCAATCAAATTTTAGAAGTTGCGTTGCCCTCGCTTTGCCGCCACAATCTCTGCCTAATAAACTGATCCGATTGGAACTGTCAGCCACGACGCTGAACCCAAACAATTTCAGAATTGAAAGTGTTGGGCGCGAACATTGTCAGCACCAATGACGTGCTGGCGCGCCTTTACTGTCGCTGCACATTAACTCACTTTGAGTTGACAATGCAGGTTCAGTGGGGATATCGTTTGCGCCAGATCGCACAGTTCGCGTGGGGAAGTGTGTGCTCGTCTATTTCAACAGTGGCCGGAGGGACCAATGCTGAACAAGATGACGCTATCCAGAGTGTTTGTTTGTTCACTTGTACTCTTCGCATGCCCGCTTATGTTCGGCCAGGCGACGGGTAGTTTTTCTGGAACTATTTCAGACAAGACTGGGTCGGTTGTTAGCGGAGCGAACGTGGTCGTCACCTCGCAAGGTACAGGGGTTGTTCGTAACGCTACCACTGACGACACCGGACACTACATCGTGCCGTTGCTACCCGTCGCTACTTACACCCTCCACGTGGAGGCAAAGGGATTCCAGGTTGTCGAGCAAAAAGACCTCAAACTGCAGGTGGATGAACATCGCGAAGTAAATTTCGCTCTCGTTCCCGGCACGGTCTCATCAACGGTTGAAGTAAGTGCAGTCGAAGTGGCCGTCCAAAGTACCAGCCCGGCTTTGGGACAGGTGATTACCGAACAGCAAGTCGCCCAGCTTCCGCTGAACGGACGCAATTTCGTCCAGTTAGCTACGTTAACCCCGGGTACTACTCAAGAGACCAACCCCAACAGTTTTTTTAATGGAGGCCCCAGTAGCGAAGTTTCCACTCGTGGTTCCTATTCGCTTTCGGTCGGTGGATCACGCGCACAGAGTACCGATTGGCTGTTCGATGGGGTTGATAACAACGAATTGACCGCCGGTGGAATTTCGATCCTGCCCTCGATTGATGCCATTCAGGAATTCAAAGTCCTGACTTATAACTACTCCGCGGAATACGGCACGCGCGCAGGTCCGACCGTGCTGATCACTACGAAATCTGGAACGAATGACCTACATGGATCGCTTTTTGAGTTCTTCCGCAATACTTCGCTAGATGCTGCCAGCTACTTTGCTTCAGAAAAGGAAAAATTTAATCTGAATCAGTTTGGTGGCGCGCTGGGTGGTCCAATCAAAAAGGACAAGACCTTCTTTTTTATTGACTATCAAGGACGAAGGCAGCGCAAGGGAGTTGCCTTTGTGGGTCTGATTCCCACTGAAGCCATGAAGAATGGTGATTATACGCTGGACCCATTCGGCAATCCGCGAACTGGATTTCTCACCAACCCCTACACACCGACAGGCCCTGACAGAGCCTTTAAGTGTGACGGCTCTGGCAACCCGATTCCGGCGAACGCGGCGGGCCTGCAGGTGGGAGGTGTCGACTGTAACAAGATTCCGGCAAACATGTTCAGCGCAACCGGTAAGGGAATGATGGATCTGTACCCCACGAGTAATGCGAGCAACGCGGCTCTAGGCATCAACTTCACCAACGTGCCTGTAAGAAAACTCGACGAGGGAGAGTTTGACATCCGCCTCGATCATAACTTTTCTACCAAGGACAGCTTATTTGCGCGCTTCAGCTACGATCAAGCAACTAATTTTGTTCCTGGCGGCTCACCGGGATTTGCCCAGCCGAGCGCCTTTGCCAGCACGCAAAACATCTCTAACCACGGCCGCAATGTCGCGTTGTCGGAAACCCATATCTTTTCCCCGCGCACCATCAATCAAGTAAGCGGAGGGTTCAACCGGATTTTCAATCACATTCTGTCCTTTGGCGATCGCAGTTGCGAAGCAGCCAATCTTGGAATTCAGGGCGCAAATCTGGACAGTAGTTGCCCAGGTGCACCTCCGGGCTTGTCACAGTCACAAACCGACTGCGTCAGTTGCGGGCTGACAGCGACCTTGATGTTCGGTGGTTACTGGGCGCTCGGTGATCGTGGATTTGCTCCCTTTGTCGGTGGTACCAACGTTTTCCACATTTCCGATTCGTTTGACATGGTTCGTGGCAACCACAACATCCGCATCGGTGGACAGATTCGCGCCCATCAGATGAATGTGCTGACCAACGCGTTTCAGGATGGTTTCTTCCTCATGTTTGGTGCTTTCACTGGAGACGCCACGGCTGATCTTCTCCTGGGACAAGTCGGTGGGGCGCTGCACGATCAGACATTCCAGGGCGCGTCGACGGGCAGGCGCTGGAAAATATATCGCCCGTTTGTCCAGGACGACTGGCGCGTGACCAGTAATCTAACCCTAAACCTGGGCTTGGCGTGGGCCCTCGTTTCGCCCATCACTGAAGCTGCCGATCGACAGGCAAACTTTAACTTCGACAGCAACTGCACTCCGGCTCCGGGATGCAACTATCTAATTCCAGGGGTGAATTCCGATGGTCGAGTTGGAGTGCAGTGGGACAAGACCGCACTCGAACCGCGAATTGGGATTGCCTGGAAGCCATTCGGCAAATCGGACACCGCAGTTCGCCTTGGATACGCCATCTACCATGACTCCTCGTGGAACCAGGGCGCGCAAGGCTTATGGGAAAATCCTCCCTTCTTTGCTGAAACCGCCAACTTTTCAGGTTTGTGCCCATTTGGAAATGTGTCCTCAGCAACACCGTTGAACTGCGGAATTGAGCGCGCGTTCCTACCAACCCTCACGACGGGACCAGATCCTGCGAGTTTTGCGGGAACGATTCAGTCACAAAACTTGGATTTCAAGCAAGGAAGAATCCAACAGTTCAACCTCAGCGTGGAGCACCAGCTACCGGGTAGCGTCGTACTTACCGTCGGGTATGCCGGCTCGCGCAGTCATCACATTCTGGTGGACGGTTTGAACTTGAACGTGGGATCTCCCGCGGCATGTGGTGACCCTCTTCACCCAAACTATCGTTTGGGTTGCGGTCCCGGCGGGACAGCGTTCGCTCCTAAGTTCGGCCCCTTCACCACTGTTGCCAACGCGAATGATGTAGGTTCTGCTCGTTATGATTCTCTTCAAATCAAGGCGGAGACTAAGAGCGCGAGGCATGGCCTGTATGCTCTGTTTGGTTATACCTATTCTCGCAACTTCGACTCCGGATTCCCCGACGGTGTAGGAACTAGTCCAGGAGCTACCTACTGGCCTTTACCCGGAACTAAACAAGCTGATTGGGCACTATCACAACTCAATCTGAATCATAGTTTCACTGCCAGCGTGCTCTACAATCTGCCTTTCGGCAAGGGGAAGCAGTTTGGTAATTCGTGGAGCGGGCCAGTAAATACCATCCTGGGAAATTGGGAAGTGGATGCGATTCAGAAGATCACTTCCGGGTTCCCGGTGTTCGTCGTCAACACCAACAATGCTTCCGGCGTAAACTTCCAATTCAACGGCGGCAGCGTGAACCGCCCTGATCAAACTTGCGGCCCCATAGCAAGTGACCGAACTGTTACAAAGTGGTTCAATACTCAGTGCTTTACCCCCGCGGTTGCCGGCGAACTCGGGAATGCAAACCGAGCCCCGCTTTATGGTCCAGGATTTGTGAATACGGATTTTTCAGTGATTAAGCATTTCCCGCTCCCATACCGTGACGGGATGATGCTTGACTTCCGTACCGAGATCTTCAATGTGTTCAACCATCCGCAGTTCTTCTTACCCAATGCAGACATAAATTCTGCGGGTTTCGGCGCACTGAACCAGACAGTAAACAACCCGCGTTTGATTCAGTTCGCGCTGAAATTTACGTTCTAGGGTGATTTGCCAATTGGAAGATTCAGTTACGGGCGCGGCCAGAGCCGCGCCCGTGAATTTTTTAAATCAAAATTGTTGAGGACCTTGTGAATCGCTGGCCAAAACGATTCGTACTGACAACTCTGCTTGGTATTGTTCTTGGGAATACTCTCACCATTGCCCAACAGCGCCGCAAGATCATCATTGACCAGGATTGCTCCGGCCCCGGCGGGAGCAATATGCAGACCCTGCTTGTGCTGCTTCAGTCTCCACAGGTTGAAGTCCTGGGAATTACGGTGGTGACTGGCAATCAATGGCGCGACGAAGAAGTTGCGCGCACATTGCGGTTGCTCGAGATCATTGGCCGCACTGACGTTCCTGTGATCCCCGGGGCTGCGTTTCCTCTTGTGAGACGGCCCGAGGAGGCCCGGTTATGGCAACAAAGATACGGGAAAGTAGCGTTTGCCGGCGCATGGGATGACCGCTGGTGGCATGAGCCGTTGGTTGTTCCGACTCTCGCTGAAGGACGCCCCACAACTAAGTCGGCAGACGAGGACGCTACTCACTTCCTGCTTCGCATGGTGCGCAAATATCCCCATGAGGTCACGATCTACGAAGGCGGGCCCATGACCAACCTTGCGCTCGCCATTTCGCTCGATCCGCAGTTTTCCGAACTGGCGAAAGAACTGATCTTCATGGGCGGCAGTCTGGCGCCGCAGACAGATGACCTTGAGTTCGCCAACAATCCTCGCCACGAGTTCAACTTTTGGCTTGACCCAGAAGCGGCGTATATTGCGCTACGAGCACCGTGGAAAAAAATTGTATGCACGCCTGTCGATATCTCGATCAAGACGCGGATGACTCCGGCAATGGTCAAACAGATTGAAGCCAGCGGAACTCCTTTGGCACGCTACGTTGCCCAATTCTTCCACCCCGGCGATGGCGGTGACTACATGTGGGACGAACTTGCCGCAGCTGCGTGGATCGATCCTACGCTGATCACTAAGCGCGAGACTCGTTACCTGAGCGTGGATATCAGCCACGGTGCAGCATATGGGAACACATTGACCTGGACCGACAAAGATAAACCGAACTTTATTGTGCAGCCGGTCGAGGTCCAAGTGGATCTGGATGCTGAAAAATTCTATCCAATGTTCGTAAATTTGATGACAGCCTCTCCTGCTCACTAACTGATGCGGGTGCACTGACAGCAACATGTTTAGCAGCTTAGGGATCAATCTCTTGCGAGCACGATTTGCTATCATGCGCGAATGCCACGAACCTTCCTGATTGATACCGACACGGCCTCCGATGATGCCGTTGCCCTCATTATGGCGTTGCGCGCCTCTGACGTCCGTGTTGCAGCTATCACCGTCGTCGCGGGAAATGTCGGCGTTGACCAGGCAACTCGCAACGCACTTTACACGGTCGAGCTTTGCGGAATGCCTGTTCCTGTTTTTCGAGGTGCCGAAAAACCCCTCGTTCGTACTCATGAGAATGCGACGTGGTTTCACGGACGCGATGGACTTGGAGATCACAATTACCCAGCGGCTCGTCAGGCTCCTGAAAAACTGCACGCTGTCGACGCAATCATTAAAACCATCGAAGCCAATCCAGGGTTGGTACTCGTCACTTTGGGGCCGCTCACCAATGTTGCACTGGCGCTGGCCAAAAAGCCGTCAATTGCTACTAAGGTTAGTCGTTGTGTGGTGATGGGAGGGGCTCCTTGCTGCGAAGGCAACGTGACCCCGGCTGCCGAATTCAATATATGGGTCGATCCCGAGGCGGCCCGCGCCGTTTTTCTCAGCGGGCTTCCTGTGGAGTTGATCGGCTGGCATCTGTGCCGTGGCGAAGCTGTCTTGAACGATTCTGATATCGCACGTGTCTTGGGATTGAACACCAAATTCGGGCACTTTGCCGTTGAGTGCAACAGCGTGGCCCGGGAAGCCTATAAGGTACAGACGGGAGAAGATGGGATTTGCCTGCCTGATCCGGTCGCCATGTGCCTGGCCTTGGATCCGACGGTCGGAACCGAGTGGAGCACTCACTACATGGATGTCGAGACCCGTAGCGAATTGACGCGAGGCATGACGGTTGTGGATCGTCTGAACGTAGCTGCCGACGAGCGCAATCGAGCGACTTGGGCAGACGTTGTTTCCAAGAAACCAAACGCCAAAGTCTGCTGGACCATAGACAACAAACGCTGGAAAGAAGCTTTGTTTTCAGCGCTGCGATAAGAGTCAACGTTTCTGGCGCGCCAGGTCGCGCACCTGGTTCAAGTATTGAACGTACACAGGGATTGGAATATCAGGTGAATCGCCATCGTTTAGAAAGTGTTCAATTCTTATCTCAAGCGGAATCGAGCCGATCACTTCGCGAAAGCGCGGGTTCTCCAGGTACTTGACTTTGAAGACCTCCAACATGAGTGAACGAAACCCTTCGCTAACGAAGCCTATTTTGCGATCGCCCAGATAAATGAAGTCAAAGTGGTGTTGGGCCAGAATTTTGCGGGTTGGATCGTCAGGGAGTGAAAGCGTATAGACGAGATAAAACAGATCAGCCAGATCGCCCCACAAAACTTTTTCCTCAAAAGCACTAAAACGAAGCGGTATTTCCCCTCGCTGCTGAACTTTGCGCGCATGATCCTCCGGCTTGAGGCCGTGCTTGGCAAGTTCGTCCTGAAACCAGCGGAGCTTTTCCCGGCGCAGGTTGTTGCGAACGAACTCCACTGCGTATGCGTTGGGCAGGTAGAGCTTGGGATCACCATCCAGGCGTGCAAGCCATGAAGCCCAGGCTTTTTGCTCAAAGCCTTGCAGCAAATCCATAAGTTGAGCCACGGTCGTATCGGGATGGTATTTCACTGCTTGCCAGAAATGCTCGGTCGAATCGTAGGTATTTCCGTAGAGTTTTATCCCCTCTTCAATCGGATACCAATTAGACAGCACTCGACCAGGAATTGACGGCGAAGCGCTCCAGCAATTCAAGGAATGCTTCCATTTGTCCTGTACCGCAAGAAACGCATCGCCGTATCCGTTTGGTACTGGTTCCTTCACTTCCGCCAGCGCTTGTTGAAGTTCTTGCCTTGTGTGGGTCATGAGCGTTTCCAGCGGACGCTCGTCCACCATAGAAATGACGCGGCTCTCGACACCGCGCCGCAGCAGGTCGGCAGCCATTTTCTGCCGTTCATTTTCGCTAAGGCTCGAGTTCCAACGTTGATTTTGCGATTCAACATAGGGAAATAACTCAGCCAACGATTTGAATTCGATGAATCCGTGAACAGCGAACGTGACTGGTCGTCGGTCCTTCACGACGACTGTGGACGGCGTCACAATCGCCTGAAGTGACATCTGCTGCGCATGCGCAGTGGCACTCAGAACCAGCGCAATGAAAATGATCTGGACCGAACGAACGACGCTATGTGGTTTTCTGAGCGATGATTTCATGCCATCTCCTTGGGAGAACTCGCGGTCATGCCAAGTTGTCTTCGGCGTTAAGCATTGGCACAACTTAGTGCGAAAGCATTACAATGCAACGTCCTTTTGTAGCGGATGATTGAAGTCCGATGTTATATAGCAGTGAGTCGTACTTGTACTAGGAAAAAAATATGGGGGCTTTCACAATGAAGCCATGTTGCTTCGTTGTTCTGCTGAGTGCGGTACTGCTACTGACATCAACCGAACTCTGGGCGCAAAAAATCAAAGTTATCGTCGATCAGGATGCGCGTGGACCGGCGACGACAGACATGCAGTCGATTCTGATTTTTCTGCAATCGGATAAGTTCGATGTGCTGGGCATCACGACAGTCAGCGGCGACCAGTGGGTGAAAGAGGAGACCCAGCGAACGTTGCGGTTGCTGGAGATCGCTGGCCGCACGGATGTTCCTGTCGCACAGGGAGCCGAGTTCCCTCTGCCCAACTCCAAGGAGGAAACTGAGCGCTGGGAAAACCTTTACGGGAAATTTCGTTATAAGGGCTGCTGGAGCGACTTCTCGAAACGCCCGGGAAATATTGCAGCAGCTTTCCGCGCGGGATATCACGAGCCAGATGTAGTTCCCACGCTCATCGAAGGAGCGCCGAAGATCAAAGCCATCGACGAGCATGCTGCGAATTTTATTGTCCGTATGGTGCACAAATATCCGGGCGAAGTTGTGATATGGGCCGGCGGCCCGCTGACGAATATCGCTCTCGCCTTGCGTCTTGATCCAGAAGTGGCCTCGCTCGCAAAAGAACTGGTACTAATGGGCAGTGGCATGTATGCCAACGAAGGTGGAATCAACACCATCGACGGACGGCGAGAGTTCAATTGGTGGTTTGATCCGGAAGCGGTGCGCATTACAATGCGCGCTCCCTGGAGGAAGATCACGATCACGCCCATTGATATTTCTGTAAAAACCAAAGTCAACCCGAATCTCAAAGCAGCCATCGCTAAGGCCGACACACCAGTTGCTCGTTATCTCACCGAATATGCTGCCGAAAGCTATATGTGGGATGAACTCTCGGCTGCGGCCATGATTGATCCCTCAATCATCACTGGACAGAAGCAACTTTATGTAGACATTGATGTCGACCACGGGCCGAGCTACGGTCAGACGCTCATTTGGGATGAGAAAGCGGAGTTACCTCCGTACGAGAGGCTGGCGACGGTGCAGTTCGATGTCGATGCGCCAAAACTCTACGATCTGTACATCAAATTGATGACGCAACCACCCCGGAAAACGCAGGAACACTAGAGAGGAACTCGTATGAATCTGAAAAAGTGCCCCGCTGGTGTGACACGACGTGAAGTCGTAACCTCTTTCGCCGTTGCCCTTGCAGGCAGCACTTTGCTTCGCGGGGCAAATGCATTTGGCCAAGCTACCGTCAACAAAGGGCCGTCCCGCGTGATTATTGATACCGACCCCGGCGTAGATGACGCCTTCGCTTTGCTTTTGGCGATGCGGTCGCCAGAGTTAAAGATCGAGGGCATCACTGCGGTTGCCGGAAACGTCCCATTGGAGCTGACTCTTCCCAATGCACTGCGCATGGTAGAGATCGCCGGCCGGACCGATTTCCCAGTGGCGGCGGGTGCAAAATCACCTCTGACACGCCGGCTGGTAACGGCTGCATATGCACACGGGGAAAACGGTTTGGGTGGAGCTGTTTTTCCCGAACCGAAAATCAAGCCCGTCGCCGAGCCTGCAGCTGAGTTCATCCGCCAGATCGTTCGGAAATACCCGGGCGAGGTCACATTGATCACGGTCGGCCCTTTAACCAACGTGGCCACCGCCCTGAACATGGATACGGCACTTGCGAGCCTGATTCCGAAACTGGTGATGATGGGCGGATCGCTTTCGGGAGGAAACATTACTCCGGCCGCTGAGTTCAATATCTATGTAGATCCGGAGGCTGCGCGTATCGTCTTTCAGTCAGGAATTCCCATAGTCATGGTGGGGCTGGATGTCACGCGCAAGACGTCTTTGACCGAAGACCATGTGCGGACACTCGAAGCCAGTCGGGATCCGGCAGCCCAAGCGGCAGCGAAGATTGGCCGTAATGCCATTAAGCAGAACCACGAGCGAGGTTTCCTGGTTGGACCAAACATGCACGACTCGCTGGCAGTGGCGGCATTTCTCGATCCGTCAATTCTTAGATTTAAGGAATACTACGTTGATGTCGAAACCGCTGGCGAGCTAACTGCTGGTGAAACGTTGGGATACAGTCCGACGGCGGGAGACTTGCGGCGGCGTCCGGACATGGAAAAGGCAGCCTTGAACATGCCGATTCGTGGATCAGCACCGACGCTTGCTACTACGAAGACTTCTCCAGTTGTGCGCGACAACTTCATACCGAACACCAACGTGGCCGTGGATGTGGATTCAGCGAGGTTTTTTGAGTTGCTGATTGGGCGATTGGCTGGCAAATAACAAAGCGCGTGAATTAAACGCTGCTTCGAGGAGAACATAGGATTGGCTCGAACCTGCTTTGTAGTCGTAACACTGCTGCTTTGTGTTTCATCCTGGAGTCAGGCAAAGCGCAAAATCATCATTGACCAGGACGCTGCCGGCCCCGCCGGTACGGACCAGCAGTCCATCATGTTGCTGATTCAGTCGCCACAAACCGAGGTCCTGGGGATCACCGTGGTGACCGGGGATCAATGGCTCAAGTCCGAAGTCGCGCACACTCTGCGCATGCTTGAGCTCATTGGACGGACCGACATTCCAGTTGTACCCGGAGCTGAGTATCCTCTTGTAAGGCGCAAAGATGAAACGGAACTCTGGCTGCAACGATACGGTTCTGTCGAGTGGCTAGGAGCCTGGACGCCTAGGTTCTATCATCCTCCCGATCAGTTGGGGCAAATGCCTGAGGGGACACCAAGCATAAAGCCTGCCGATGAAGACGCAGCACATTTTATGCTGCGAATGGTCCACAAGTTTCCAAATGAGATAACGATTTATGCGGGTGGTCCCATGACCAACCTGGCGCTCGCAATCGCGCTTGATCCAGAGTTCCCCAAACTGGTTAAAGAAGTGGTATTCATGGGGGCCAGTCTAAATCCGCAGACTACCGACCCCGAATTTGTCAACGCTCCTCGGCACGAATTCAATATCTGGTTTGATCCGGAAGCAGCCCACATTGTGTTTAGCGCGCCATGGAAGAAGATCGTTTGCACTACGGTAGATATTTCCGTAAAGACGCGAATTACTGCGCAGCTGATTGAGCAGATCAAGTCTGGGAAGTCGCCAGCGGCCCGCTATATCGGCGAGTACTCACATCTCTATGGAGAATACAACTATTTGTGGGACGAACTCGCCGCGCTCGCGTGGCTCGATCCAACCCTTATTACCAAGAAAGAAACCCGCTACATGGATGTTGATCTGGACCGCGGAGCTAATTATGGAAATATTCTGACTTGGTCGGAAAACGACAAACCCAAACTGGAAGTGCGGCCGGTAGAGATTCAGGTCGATCTGGATTTGGAAAGATTCTACAAAATGTTGGTGGATCTGTTCCAAGCCCCCACGCCGGAAAAAAGATAGCAGCCGAGCGACTTTCGGCATTAATACATTATGGTTTTTGTAAGATGATGTGGCCAATGCGTGGTGTGGTAGTGGGTCCAGATGCGCGCATCAATCTGCGGAATGATCACTTGCATGTCTGGTGGCCGTAGCTTGTTGACTTCTTCCGCCAACAGGGCCGTAGCGTAAAGGCAATGTGCGCGAATCTCCACTTCTTGTGGGCTGTCTTGTGGAATCATCTGGTAAGTATTGATCGCGTGCTCCAGCTTCGGCGAGTAGCTGGTGATCCCCATCACGCGCAGGCCAACCGGAACAATGTAGTCGGCGAATGCGGTCATTTTGTGGGCATCCTCAAGGGTGAAAGCTCCGGTGCCGGCCAAACCAGAATACATACCCCAGGCTCCGAGCTGTGCCAATTTGTATATCTTCACCTCATGACCCTGGTATTTGCTGACGTCGTTGTAACGTGGAAACTCGCTGACCATACGGTCTATCAAGCCCCTGCCGTTATCGTAGAGCCGCGGTGGGCAAGATTTTACGAAATTGCGAAACCGGCCCTCGTATTTTGCGGCTAGTACCCCGCCTACTTGATGGAATACTTCCATCTTCTCATCGAGCATCGGCATTTCGATGTTTCCCGAAAAGACCTTGTTCAATTCACTGCGCGTCACGCTGGCGAGAAATTCGCCGTCCAAAATTGGAATGCCGTCGTCCATGGCGCGCTTGAGGCAAGCCATCATGGCATCCGCATCGGAAGTGTGTTCGCCGAGATAATCCGTTTGAAATTTAACGTGGGTTTTGAAATCGGTGAAAGCTGAGTCAATCGCGTTGCCCACCATGATGAAGTCGATGGCGATATCGGTAGTCTTGTCCAGGCCATAGGGGACAGCGATTTTGGGCATCGGCAAATCTTCATAGGCCATCCAGTTGGCCACCTCGCGAACTTTTTCGTAGTGCGTCTTTACATCACGCGATTTCTCGATCACCGGGCGGAGACTGTCTAACACAGGACTGCCAACTAATTTGGGCCATGGCACATGCAAACTGCTTTCTGGTGCGCGCGGCACCGCCACGCCAAGTTGCGTGCCAGCAACAGCTACAGTCGCAAACGCGGATGCGGCTTTCAACACTTCCCGGCGTGTTTTCATTTTAGTGTTATCTCCCTAGCTCAGAATGAGGAGCAGAATTCTAAAGCCTATTTGGATAACTGTTCGAGCATTTCCTGCGCGCGGGGGTGTCCAGGATGCTGTTTGAGCAAGTCGAGAAGCACTTCCCTCGCCTTGTCGCGAACGCCTTCAATCGCGTAAAGCCGGGCTAAATTCAGGTAAGACTGATCAAAGCCAGGAGCTACCTGAATGGACTGTTCAAAACTTGCGACTGCCAGGTTGCGGCGATCAGTCCTTATATATAAAACACCCAAATTGTTCAGAGCCTCAGGGTAATTCGGACGAAACTTCAGCGCCCGTTGCAGATATTCATACGCACGGTCTGTGTCATCGAGTTGCGCAAAAACCATACCCAGGCTGTAGTTGGCCTCCGGATCTTCAGGGCCTACTTCGACAGCACGTTGCAATATCGTGCGCGCGTCGTCCCATTTTTTTTGCTGGCGATACGCGTTGCCTAGGTTTTCGAGCGCAACGAGATGATCGGGGTTCAGCCGCAACGCCTCCTGGAACAACGAAATCGCGTCTTCTATGCGCCCTTCCCGCGTAGCCAGCAGGCCAAGGTTGTTCCAGGCATTAGGGAGGGTTTCCGGATAATTCGCCTGCAGCTTTGTAGCGCGCTCGAAACTCTGCCGAGCCACGGCAGTTTTCCCCTGTTTTAGGTAAACACTACCCAACCCGTATATAGCCTCGGCGCTCGCGGGATCATCGAGCAAGGCAAGCTGGAATGCAGCACCGGCCTGATCGAAATATTCGTGCTGAAAAAAAACCGATCCATAGGAGAGATAGTTGCGCCGGAATTCCGGCGAGTCGATCGTGCCGGGGAAAGGCAAGGCCTTGGCCATACGCTCCATAGGCGTTTGTGGAATGTGGCGATAATCTTGTTCCACATGTTCAGGGTTGAGCGGTCCCTGATAAACCTTCGCGATTTCCCCCCTTTCATTGATCAAGAAAGAAGTTGGCAACCCCATATCACGCTGACGGTCGAACAGGTATCTATAAAGAATGTTGTAGATGCCGACAGTATCGTCCGAAGCCTGCAGAACGGGGAATGAAAAGCGCCGATCATGCACGAGTGCCCGTATGCGATCGGAGTTTGTGGAGTCATCCGTATTGATCGTGAGCAGCTGGAGATTTTTAGCTGACCAGCGCGCGTGCATGCGGTTGAAGAGCTCGAGGTTGTCGCGACACGACTTGGAATCCAAAAGCCAAAAATTAAGCAGTAGCGGCTTGCCGCGAAGTTCGGAAAGAGTGTGGGTCTTTCCATCAAATGCATGCAAGGAAAACTCGGGCGCTGAAATCGGCGCCAGTAGCCAGGTTTCAGCACTGATCGGAAGAAGTGGCGGGGTAGGTACGGTCTGAGTTTGGACGGGTGGCGGTTTTTTAAAAGGTTCTTTGCGCAAGTTTTCCGAACCTTCCTCTACCCAAATTGTGTGGTTCGCAGGCAGATCATGTATTTCTTGCCGCAATCCGCTGGGCCACAGGATTGACACCTTAACCGGGCCCAGCGCCTTCCCCAAGCCAAAGAAAACTTCCTTACTGTGTTGGGAAAGAAATCCCGAACCTGCCCGAAGCACTTGCGTTTGTCTCCTTGAATCAGTTTCCAGAGTGACCACCGCACCAATAGCATCGCGATTGCTTTTGATGCCACGCAGGTGAAAGGCAATCGATGGAGGCAGATTGTTAGCAATATTTTTTATGATTCGCAACTGTGGGGCATTGCGATTCTTAAGAAATACTTCCAGCCGACCATCTTGATCAAAATCGGCTAGAGCAAAAGCTCGGCTATCTTCAGGAAAGTCGAGACCAACTACGGCTGAGATATCAACAAACGTGCCGTCACCGCTGTTGGCATAGAAGACATTCCTTTCGTAACCGCTCCAGGTGCCATCAGAGCGCAAAAGTTCGTTGAGAGCACTCCATCCTTCTTCATAGTTATGGGCAGGCTTGGCTTCGCTCGGTGACTGGGCAACTACTTGGCGCCAAAAAAAGCTGTTTAGATCATTCTTTGCCGGGCCAGATACCATACCATTGGTGACGTACAGGTCCGGGAAGCCGTCATGATCGAAATCCCAAGCATCGCTCGACCACGACCAGCGACCCATTCCAATGTCTGCTGACTTTGTGGTATCGGTAAACGTGGTTCCTACATTGCGAAACAAGGAATTCCCCATCGAGTGTTTTTGATATAGGCCGCGTACCTTTTCAGGAGCATCCTTCTGGAAAATTTCCTGCGTCGAAATGCGTTCGCCCGCAGCTGTCCACATATTGGCAACATAGAGATCTTCGGCACCGTCGCAGTCATAATCGAACCAACAGACACTCATTCCTGCGCCGACGTCTTCCACGCCTGCCTCCGGTGCGACGTCGGTAAAGGTCCCGTTGCCGTTATTGCGATAGAGATTCTTTCGGCCGAAGTCGTTCACAACATAAAGATCTGGCCAGCCGTCGCGGTTGTAGTCATTCCACCCGCAGCAAAAACTGTAGCGAGTGTTGTTCTGATTCAGTCCAGTCTGCACTGTGACGTCACGGAAAGTTCCATCGCGGTTGTTCCGCATAAGGAAGTTCGGCGGACCGTTCTCGGCGTCATAATAAGGGGATGGATATCTGTATTGACCCGTGCCTTGATAGTAGAGGTACAGGCAAAAATAGATGTCTAGCCAGCCGTCCCGGTCATAGTCGGCAATCGCAGCGCCGGTAAAAGTTCCCTGCGGTGGTGTGGCAAAGCTGAAGGCGCCTGGCTTCTGCCGAAATTTGCCATCGCCCTGGTTGAGAAACAACAGCGGACCGCTAGTGCGTACCACGATCAAGTCCTGCTGGCCGTCATTATCTACGTCCGCAAATAGTGCGCAGGCTGTGTTCTCCAGAATGCCGACTCCCGCCGCATCTGTAATGTCCTCAAAAGTCCCATCTCTCCGATTTCGGTAAAGGCGGTTCGGTAGTCCCGCGGACTGACAAACGTAGAGATCATCGAATCCATCGCTATCGATATCTCCGACGGAGATGCCGTTGTGACCGTAAATATCGATGCCGGAAGCTCCATCAAGTACAGTGCGCCAGTGATCGGCGCCATAGAGCAGCTGCGAAGAATAAGACGGATTGCCAGCGAGCGCTTGTGATGTGATGTCCGCAAAGATCGGGCTTGTGCTTCGGCTCACGGTCTCATCGACTGCGTGCCAGGTTTGAATACTAAATTCTCCAGATGGAGCACAACGCCATTCGAGGTCCCAATGCCCAACGCGCTGCTCGCGGGACAAGCCTTGGGTAGATCCAACCAATTCGTAGAGTATGCGGAGCTTCACGAGGGTTTCGTCGGCTGCGTCGATATTTGTAATTTGGAAGTCAGCTGTCAGAAACTTGGTGAACAGTTTTATGGTCGATCTAAGCTCGTTTAGAAACTCGACGCGGCCCAGCGCGGATCCAGCGGCAAATGTCTGGCGATGGACTTCAACCAGATCGGAGCGCTGCAAACGTGATCCGGTTGGGCGAAGCGATGATCCGATAAAATTTGCTGCGAAAGATTTTTCGATGGGCCTGATGTCGTGCGGAGACTGTAAGAGACCAGAAGTCCAGTCGGCCAGAATCGTCGTAATCTGCTCTGCATATTTTTCTGTCACGAAATTATCCAGCCCCGGCTTGGTCTTGAGAAGTAAGGCATCGAGTGGCCTCTGCGCTCGATAGTGGGGACGAAGATGAAATTCGCTCGGGATCAGTGCGCCTTGGGACTCTAATGAAAACGCAAGATCACGCAAGCCGGGTGGGAGTAAAGCAAGCGTAGCTCCCCGGCAGCAATGCATGAGAAAGTCCCGCCGGCTGGGATCAGTTCGGTGAGGATCTTGCGGCTGATGCTTATTCGCTGGCCGACGCAGCTGTTTCTCCCGGTTGCTCACTCGTGGAATCCGAAACTAACACTGGTACCTAGGCCGGTCAAGCCGCTCAAGCTCCTACTATAATGGCATCGGATTTATGAGCTTGAAGCCACAACATACTTTTCGAACGAGCACCTTTTTCACCTTGGCTCTGGTGCTGATGATGCTGCCACCTCTTGAGGCGGCGTCCCAAGCTACCACCACGCCAGGCGCAAAAGGCTCTGCGGAAGCGCATCTCGGCAAGGGCTATGATGCCATGAAGCTGGAACAATATGAGGTAGCGGCCGAAGAATTTCGCGCTGCTCTTGCATTAGATCCGAAGCTGGTATTGCGTGCCCGATTTCCGCTAGCCATCTCCCTTTTCGAACTGCACAAACCGGTTGAGGCTCGGCGCGAGTTTGAGACGGTTCGTCGCACGGTGGGAAACCATCCTAACATTCTCTACTATCTCGGAAGATTGGACCTCAACGAGCGTAATCTTGTAGGCGCTATAAAAAATCTGAAACAAGCTGCCGCCAATCCTCCGTTTCCTGACACAACTTACTATTTGGGCTACGCCTATTTGAAGCAAGGTAATCTTACGGCAGCCGAGAAATGGTTGTTGCAGGCAGCGGAGACCAATCCGCGGGATTCGCGCATTCCCTACCAATTAGGTTCGGTTTATCGAAAACAAGGCCGCGAGGAAGAAGCGAGAAAGACTTTGGCGCAGGCCTCTGACCTTTACCGCACCGGATTTGACGAAAGCAGGCTAAAACAGGAGTGCGAAATAAAGCTGGACGAGGGGCCGCGCGAGGAGGCGCATACGCTTTGTGATCAGCTTTACGATGAGAACAATGCAGGCAAACTTACAGCGCTGGGAACAATATACGGCCAACACGGGGACCTAGAAGCTGCTCTGAAGCCGCTGCGCCGCGCCGCGCAGCTGGTGCCGGAATCTCCGCAGGTGCAGTTCAACCTTGCGTTCACTTATTTTCGACTTAACCAGCTGGAGGAAGCGCGCATCCCACTGGCCACGGCGGTAGAGCGTTGGCCAGATTTGTTCCAGCTAAACGCTCTGTATGCTGCCGTGCTCTTGAAGCAGGGTAACGATTCAGCTGCTTATCCCGTGCTGCGCCATGCGCACCAGCTGAATCCCCAGGATCCAGGGACAGTCGAAGACTTCTACAAGACCGCGTTGCGGCTGGCAAAAAAAAGTCAGGATGCGAAGCAGTTCGTAGAGGCCATTGGGTATTGCGAAGACGCAGCAAAGCTGAAGCCGGGTGACCCGGAGCCTCACCGACGCATGGCTGAAATTCACACACTCACAGGCAAAACTGCTCAGGCAGCAAACGAACAACAGGAAGCAGACCGCTTGAGTAGAAACATTGGCAGCCCCCAGTAATTTGATTTCTATAGGGAGGAAATCTTGGCCCCCAACAATTCACACTTCGAGCGCGTCGTCTGGATTGTGCTCGATAGTGTCGGCATCGGAGAGTTACCCGATGCGGCTGATTACGGCGATGTGGGGCGGGATACGCTGGGCCACATTGCGCGATCTCGGCCTTTGCAGGTTCCTACGCTCGCAAAGCTAGGTCTGGGCAACATCAAGCCGCTCGATCACATTCCTCCTGCTGCATCTCCCGCGGGTAGTTATGGCAAGGGCACTACGGTTTCTCCGGGCAAAGACACGACAACAGGTCACTGGGAGATGGCGGGCATCTGGCTGGACCAGGCGTTTCCGGTATATCCGCAGGGTTTTCCGAAATCACTTATTGACAAATTTGAACGGCAAATTGGACGCCGCACGCTCGGCAACAAACCTGCTTCTGGAACGGAAATTATTAAACAGCTGGGCGGAGAGCATGTGTGCAGCGGGTTTCCCATCGTTTACACCTCCGGCGACAGTGTGTTCCAGATTGCAGCACATGAAGAAGTCATTCCGCTCAAAGAGCTTTATCGCATGTGCGAAATAGCAAGAAAGTTGCTGGATGGGCCACATCGAGTAGGACGTGTAATTGCGCGTCCATTTAAAGGAGAAGCCGGGAATTTCCGTCGGACTGAGAACCGGCATGATTATGCAGTTGAGCCGCCTCGTCCTATGCTGCTCGATATCCTCTCGGATCAGAATGTAACGGTCTTCGGTATAGGCAAGATCCACGACATCTACAACGGGCTCGGAGTCGGCAATTATGTGACGACGAAAAATAATGCAGACGGGATGGCGAAGCTGGCCGATGCCCTGTCTACGCAGAAAAGTGGACTAATTTTCGCCAACCTGGTTGACTTCGACATGCTCTACGGCCATCGCAAGGATGTGGAGGGCTTCGCGCGATCATTGGAAGAGTTTGACACGCTGCTCGGCGCGATGTTGGCATCGCTAAATAAGTTCGACCTTTTGTTAATCACAGCTGACCACGGCTGTGATCCTGATCCTTTTAATCCGACGACTGATCACTCGCGTGAGTATGTTCCGATCCTGGCCTATACGCCTGGACTTAAGCTGGGCGTAAACCTCGGCACTCGCTCGACCCTCTCCGACATGGGGCAAACGATCGCAGAGAACTTCGGCGTTTCAATCCCCCATGGGACAAGCTTTTTGAACGATCTTTCAGGCGTCTTTTCCTAGCTTCGACACAGCAATTTCTGCGGGTTTTTGTTATCCAAGGGATAATATGTTTAGAGCAAGTTAGATCTTATTGTGGTATAAACCATTCCCGAAATTGCTTGGGTTCAAGGAGAGTCATGCCTCGCATCGTCCGCTGTTCCTTGATTCAAACGACGAACGCCGAATCGCCGGAAAGCCCCCTTGAAAAAATCAAACAGGTGATGATCGAAAAGCATGTAATGCTGATTCGGCAAGCGGCAGCAGCAGGTGGGCAGATCGTCTGCCTGCAAGAGATTTTCTATGGCCCATATTTTTGTGCGGAGCAATCGATTCGTTGGTACGACTTCACTGAGCCCGTACCCGATGGGCCGACCATTCAGATGATGCAAAAACTGGCGAAAGAACTGCGGGTTGTCATCATCGTGCCAGTTTATGAAATGGAAAGCGAAGGTATCTACTACAACACAGCTGCGGTGATCCACAATGACGGCCGATATTTGGGGAAGTATCGTAAGACTCATATCCCTCACGTTGCGCCTGGCTTCTGGGAAAAATTCTATTTTCGTCCGGGGAATCTCGGTTATCCAGTTTTTGATTTAGGTTTCGCCAAGATCGGAGTGTACATCTGTTATGACCGCCACTTCCCCGAAGGCGCGCGGGCTTTAGGCTTAAACGGCGCGGAGATTGTATTCAATCCTTCGGCAACAGTAGCTGGCCTGAGCGAATATTTGTGGAAGCTGGAACAACCCGCGCATGCTGCGGCCAACGGATACTTCATCGCCGCCATCAACCGGGTGGGGACGGAGGCACCATGGAACATCGGGGAATTTTACGGTTCGAGCTACTTCTGCGATCCACGAGGACAGATTTTCGCGCAGGCGTCGCGCGACAAGGATGAAGTACTCACTGCCGACCTTGATCTCGATATGATCGCGCAGGTACGCAAAACGTGGCAGTTTTTCCGCGACCGCCGTCCGGATATGTACGATGTACTGGTTCGACCTTGATTCTTACGAGGAGCGTGGATGTCGAGCTTTCCGTGTCAGGAAAATCAGGAACTGGAACGGCGTTTTCCCGAAATCCATCCGCCGTTTGAGCCGCCAGCAGCGGTCATTGAGGCCAACCGATGTCTGTATTGTTTCGATGCTCCTTGCACGACTGCTTGTCCCACCCATATCGATGTTCCTCGCTTCATTAAGAAAATCGCACAAGGCAACGTTCGCGGCTCGGCCCTCACAATTCTGGATGCGAATATTCTTGGGGCAAGCTGCTCGCGGGTTTGTCCGGTTGATGTTCTGTGCGAGGGCGCGTGTGTGTATCACCGCTATAATCAGCAGCCGATCCAGATCGGACGGTTGCAGCGTCATGCGATGGATCATTTCCACGCAAACGGCGCATTATTGCCAAAACCAGCAGTAGGTGAGCGCCCGGAAAAGATCGCGTGCATTGGCGCAGGCCCCGCGTCCTTGGCTTGCGCCGCGGAACTTCGTCTACGGGGATTTTCTGTCACGATTTTTGAAGGTCGCTCCATCCCTGGCGGGCTGAATACCTATGGAGTCGCTGAGTACAAATTGCGCCCGGCGGACAGCCTTCGCGAAGTGGAGATGATCCAATCGCTGGGAGTTGAATTTCGTTTTGGTACAGAGATCAGTCAGATCGCACTTGCTGACCTAGAGAAAAGCTACGACATCATTTTTATAGGCATCGGCCTGGGCGCCATGCATCGATTGAACATTCCCGGCGAGAACCATCCTGATGTAATCAACGCGCTCACCTTTATTGAGAACTATAAGACGAAGGGAATAGTAAGCGTGGGTAGAGACGTGGTCGTCGTAGGCGCCGGCAACACCGCGATTGACGCCGCCCGCGCGGCTGTGAGGCTAGGAGCTGAGGATGTACATCTGCTCTATCGTCGCGGCGAGGAGCAGATACCGGCTTTTGCCTTCGAGTACGAGCACGCCAAGCAGGAAAGAGTGCAATTTCATTGGTGGACGCAGCCGATTGCGATTCACGAGTCGTCCGCTACAAATCGAATTGAAACAATTGAGTGCGTGCGCACTGAGCCGGATGCCAACGGAGCCTTAAAGGAAATAACTGGCTCACAGTTTCGCTTGAGCTGCGACATGTTGATACCGGCGATTGGCCAGTTTCCGCTGCTCGAGTTCTTGCAATCCTGCCGTGGGCTTCAGCTCGATGACGGGCGCGTTCAAGTGGATCGTGCAACCGGCCAGACTTCGAATCCTCGTTACTTTGCTGGTGGAGACTGCGTGAACGGTGGTCGCGAAGTGGTTGATGCAGTCGCCGACGGCAAGCGCGCGGCTCTCGGTATTGCGCAGACGTTGGAGGCGACCCATGCCTGAACCGGTTACTCCTGACCTCGCTATCAAATTTGCCGGCCGAATCTCTTCTCCGAATCCGTTTTGGCTTGCGTCCGCGCCGCCAACAAATTGCGGCGAGCAGGTGATGCGCGCCTTCGATGCAGGATGGGGTGGCGCAGTTTGGAAGACGATCGGCGAGCCAATTGTCAATGTCTCGTCCCGCTATTCGTCAGTCGATTGGAACGGCCAGCGCATGATGGGCCTTAACAACATTGAACTGATCACCGACCGGCCGCTGGATGTGAATCTGCGTGAAATTAGCGAGGTTAAAAAACGCTATCCCAAACACGTAGTAATTGCTTCGCTGATGGTCGAGTCAAAGCGCGAGGCCTGGCACAAGATTGTTCGGCAAGTGGAAGACGCCGGGGCTGATGGGTTGGAATTGAATTTTGGATGTCCTCATGGCATGAGTGAACGCGGCATGGGCAGTGCCGTAGGCCAGGTGCCGGAATATACAGAACTAATCACCTCCTGGGTCAAAGAGAAGGCACAGACACCTGTATTGGTGAAGCTCACCCCCAACATCACCGACATTCGTACGATCGCACGCGCTGCCAAACGCGCCGGAGCAGATGGACTATCGGCAATCAATACTCTCAATTCCATTACTGGGATTGATCTCGACACCTTTGTGCCTCGCCCAAATGTCGATGATAAGTCTTCGCACGGCGGTTATTGTGGCCCAGCGGTCAAACCAATCGCGCTGCACATGGCGCAGCAAATTCAGGCGGACCCAGACTCGTCTTTGCCGCTATCTGGTATCGGCGGCATCTCCGATTGGCGAGATGCGGCGGAGTTTTTGCTGCTCGGTTGCTCAACAGTTCAGGTGTGTACGGCGGTCATGCACTATGGATACCGCATCGTCGAAGAGATGACCGATGGTCTTTCCAACTGGATGCGCGAGAAAAGATTCGCCAGCATCGAAGATTTTCGCGGCATGACACTGCCGCGTGTGCAGGAGTGGAAACACCTCAACCTGAATTACAAGATTATCGCCCACATTCACGAAGAAAAGTGCATTGGCTGTGCGCTGTGTTATACCGCATGTTGGGACGGAGCACACCAGTGTATTCACATGGATCGTGTGGCTGTCGATGGTAATGGACACAGGACTCCGGCCATGCACGAGCGTGAGAGCAAACAAACAATTACCGTAACGCCCATTCCCAAACTTGATCACTCTTCTGCAAACAACCTAAACGAACCCTATTCCACGCCGCTGGCGCGAATCCCTCGTGTGGATGAGGAAGAATGTGTTGGTTGTAACCTTTGCGCACTGGTCTGCCCGGTTGAAGGTTGCATCACCATGGACCGGGTTGATACGCTTCCGGCGCAGTCATGGGAGGAACGCACCGCCGGCGCATCCGATGAGAGGAAAACGAACTGATGGGCACACTGCTTCGGAATGGCACAGTTGTCACCGCTGAGAAAACCTTTCCCGCTGACATCCTGATTGAAGGGGAAACTATCAAGGAAGTACGTGCCGGGATTCCTCCGGTTACACACACAACGCTAAATGCTACTGGCATGCTTCTTCTTCCCGGCGGTATTGACGCGCACACGCACCTAGACATGCCGTTCGGAGGAACCACTTCGAGCGACGACTTCGAAACTGGAACCCGCGCTGCCGCGATGGGTGGGACCACTACGATTGTGGATTTCGCCATTCAGGGACGCGGCACCAAGATGCGCGATGCGCTCGACATCTGGTGGAAAAAAGGCGAGGGCAAGGCCTGCATTGATTATGGCCTGCACATGATCGTTACCGATCTCGGCGGAGCAGGCCTCGAAGATATGGACGACATGGTCCGCGAAGGCGTGGCCAGCTTCAAGCTCTTCATGGCATATCCGAACGCGCTGATGGTAGACGATGCCACCATCTTTCGGGCTCTCAAGCAGACGGCCAAGAACGGCGCGCTCATCTGCATGCACGCGGAAAATGGCAGCGTGATTGATGTCATCATTCAGCAGGCACTCGCCGAAGGGAAAACCGCGCCGGTGTATCACGCCTTGACCCGTCCGACTGTGGCCGAAGCCGAAGCAGTGAATCGCGCCATCGCCATGGCAGAGATTGCCGGCGCTCCAGTGTATATCGTTCACCTTTCATCGGAAGATGCTCTCAATCAGGTGCGCGAGGCTCGCAGCCGTGGAGTACCTGCTTTCGCGGAGACTTGCCCGCAGTACCTGCTACTGACCATTGACGAGCTTCGTCGCCCGGGTTTTGACGGCGCCAAATATGTATTCACTCCGCCTCTTAGAGAAAAAGAAAATCTACCCAAGCTTTGGGATGGCTTGAAGGAAGATAATCTGCAGGTCGTTTCCACAGACCACTGTCCTTTCTGCTTTGAGGATCAAAAGGTTCTGGGTCGCGATGACTTCACGAAGATTCCGAATGGTGGCCCAGGGATCGAAAATCGGCTTCAGCTGATTCACCATCACGGCGTCAATCAAGGAAAGATCAGCCTGAACCGTTTTGTGGAAATTGTGTCCACGACTCCGGCCCGCATTTTCGGAATGTATCCGAAAAAAGGAACGCTTTCTCCAGGAAGCGACGCCGACATTGTGGTTTGGGATCCTAACGCCGAACACCTGATCAGCGCCAAGACGCACCACATGCGCGTGGATTATTCAATGTTCGAAGGATTCCGGGTAAAGGGAAACGCGAGGCAAGTCTTCTCCCGCGGCGAAATGATTGTGGATAACGGGAAATTCCTGGGCAGGGCTGGACGCGGACAGTATCTGCGCCGTACCGCCCGGGGCGGAGCATGGAATTGAGCGGCCAGCACGATCCGGCGCTTTACAACGCAGACCTAGCCGCTATTCCTCTGGAACGCCGCACTTGGAGTACTTACAACTACACCTCGCTTTGGGTGGCGATGAGCGTTTGCATCCCCACTTACATGCTTGCTTCCGGACTAATCGCCGGTGGCATGAGCTGGAAGCAAGCAATTGGAACCATCCTATTGGGGAACCTAGTCGTCCTTATCCCGATGATCCTGAATGCGCACGCTGGGACGAAGTATGGCATTCCGTTTCCGGTTTTTGTGCGGGCGTCGTTTGGGGTGCGCGGAGCAAACGTGCCTGCGCTGCTGCGCGCCATCGTGGCGTGTGGCTGGTTTGGCATCCAGAGCTGGATTGGCGGACAGGCAATCTACTCCATGCTGCAAGTGCTTTGGCCAGCAGCAGCGCATCACGCGGGAGTGGGCTGGATTTGTTTCATTGCCTTCTGGTTGCTCAACATGGTCGTCATTTGGCGGGGCATCGAAACCATCAAGTTTCTGGAAGGCATTGGGGCTCCCTTCATGCTCGGTGTCGGAATCTTGCTTCTGTGGTGGATTTCCCGAAAGGCTGGTGGTCTAGGCCCGGTGCTGAGCGCGCCAAGCAAATTCCAGACGACGGGCGAGTTCATTCGTTTCTTTATTCCGTCGCTTACGGGTATGGTTGGCTTCTGGGCGACGGTAGCGCTGAACATTCCGGACTTCACCCGGTACGCAAAATCGCAACGAGCACAAATGGTCGGTCAGGTCCTGGGCCTGCCTACCGCAATGACCCTCTATTCGTTCATCGGGGTAGCGGTGACATCCGCTTCAGTAGTCTTGTTCGGCACCGCGATCTGGGATCCGGTGGCACTACTGGGCCGGTTCAATGAACCGTTGATTGCTTCTGTGGCACTGGTCGCCTTGCTGATCGCGACCCTGAATACCAACGTCGCTGCAAATGTTGTGTCTCCTTCCAACGACTTCTCGAATCTCAACCCACGTCTGATCTCATTTCGCACGGGAGGATTGGTTACCGGTGTCGCTGGTTTGATGATGATGCCTTGGAAACTGTTGAGCGACTACAACAGTTACATCTTTGGCTGGCTGGTAGGCTATTCCGGATTGTTGGGCCCGATTGCCGGGATCATGATTGCTGACTATTTTCTCGTGCGAAAGCGGACCTTGGATGTGGAAGCCCTCTACCAGCGCGGTGGAGCCTACGAATATCAAAGCGGTTTCAATCATCGTGCATTGTGGGCACTGGGACTGGGCATACTGGTGGCGCTATGCGGGCTGCTTTACCATCCATTGCGCTGGCTTTATGATTACGCATGGTTTGTTGGCTTTGTGGTTTCGGCGGGAGCATATTCGGTGCTGATGCAGCATGCGCCAGTGGGTTCAGAGAAAACAGGAGTGGCTGAAGTGTAGAACTCTGATGTTTGTGTTGGGCGAACTTTGCGTATTCTCGCCTACTCAGAACTTGCGCGAATGTTCTTTCGCCCAGCGTTCGATGACCACTTTCTTGTCAGTATAGAACTCGATTCCGTCCCGCCCCTGTCCATGCAAGTCGCCAAAGAAACTACTTTTCCATCCACTAAAGGGGAAATAAGCCATGGGCGCGGCGACGCCGATGTTGATCCCGATGTTTCCGGCTGGGGCTTCATAACGAAACCGTCGAGCCTCAGCACCGCTCGAGGTGAAGAGAGAGGCTTGGTTTCCGAAGGCACTGCGCTCAAGAAAAGCGAAAGCATCGTCCACGTCCTTGGCATGAATAAGGCTAAGCACCGGACCGAAGATTTCCGTGTCTGCAACTTCGCTTTTGGCCGGCAACCCATCGAGGATGGTCGGCTTGACGAAATTCCCCGCTTCATATTTGGGAATCTTGGAGTTGCGCCCATCGAGCAGTACCTTGGCTCCATCTTTCTCGCCGGCGCTAATTAGAGATTCGATCCGCAATCGGCTCTGAGTCGTGATGACCGGTCCCATCTGCACACCATCGTCGAGCCCATTTCCAACTCGCAGTGAAGCTGCCGCATCCGCAATAGCATCGCGAAAAGTCTTTTGTGCTTCTCCTACAGTCACCGCGACGGAAACCGCCAGGCATCGCTGGCCAGCGCAGCCAAATGCGCTGTCGTTGATGATCTGGGTAGCCGAATTCATGTCAGCATCAGGCAGTACAATTACGTGGTTCTTTGCGCCACCCTGACATTGTGCGCGCTTTCCATTCGCTGCTGCGCGGGCATATACGTACTTAGCAACGCCAGTGGATCCAACGAAGCTGATTGCCCGAACCCTAGGATGATCCAGCAATGCATCAACCGCAGCCTTTCCGCCATTCACCAGATTGACAACGCCCTTGGGTAACCCAGTCCTCTCGAGCAATTCAAAAGTTTTGCGCATCGTGAGTGGCACCCGCTCGGAAGGCTTCAAAACAATCGTGTTCCCAGTAGCAATGGCATACGGCAAGAACCAGAATGGGACCATCCCTGGAAAATTAAATGGCGTTATGGCAGCAACCACGCCAAGAGGCTGGCGAATCATTGTCTCGTCAATGCCACGCGCTACATCCTCAAGGTTGTAGCCTTGCATCAATGTGGGAATGCCGCAGGCAACTTCCACGTTCTCGATGGTGCGCTTTAGCTCTGCCTTAGCTTCAGTGAGTGTTTTTCCATTTTCCCGGGTGATGGTTCGGCCCAGCTCGTCGCTGTTTTCTTCCAGGAGCTGCTTAAGCCGGAATAGCGGCTGAATCCGATCTTCAGGCGGGGTGCGTCGCCATTCGGGAAATGCCTTTGCAGCTGCTTCCACAGCCGCATTAACGTCGTAACCATTCGAGAGGGGTGACTCTGCAAGCACTTCCTGATTGACAGGATTCTTCACCGGCTCGAAATCAAGAGCCGATGCATGAATCCACTCGCCACCGATGTAATTAGGCACTTTCTCCAGAACCAACAAGTTACGCTGCTCCTTGACTACGGGGAGAGATGCCACCTACAGCGCTCTCCTACTTGCGTAGACACGGCCAACTTTACTGCAGGAGTGCCAAGGTTGCAAATAATGTCTGTCACACTACCCTACTGGCCTCCCGCAGGAAAAACTAGAAACCGCTCGACACAATAAACTAGAGATGGGAAACATCCTGACCTCCCTTCCAAGCACATCGTCGGGGCGATGGTCAGGCAACTAATTCGCCCAGATCGTTCACCACCAGATGCGCGCCATGGCGCTGAAGCTCATCGGAATTCCCCTTGCGCGCGACACCGATCACAAGGCCGAATTTCCCGTTACGTCCGGCCTCCACTCCCGAAATGGCATCTTCAATGACAACCGCTCGTGAAGGCTCTGAGCCGAGTTGTTTCGCGGCTATTAAAAATGTATCCGGTGCAGGCTTGCCGGCTAACCGTTCCGCAAGGATCATGTTTCCATCCACACACATATCGAACAACGCATCCAGCTTTGCAGCCCTCAACATGGCCGCGGAGTTCTGACTCGAGGTGACAACGGCGATCTTGAACCCGCTACCGCGGAGCTGATGGATGAGTCGGACGCTTCCTTCGTAAGGCTCGATACCTTGCTCTTCGATAATCTTGTTAACTAAGTCGTTCTTGCGATTTCCGAGACCACACACTGTCGTCGCCGCTGGAGGGTCATCGGGGCTTCCTTCGGGGAGTTGGATACCCCGCGACGTGAGGAAGCTGCGAACTCCGTCGACGCGAAGCTTTCCATCGACATATAGGCGATAATCCGTGGCAATGTCGAAGGGACGAAATGCTTTGCCCGTTTGTGTCGCACGCCTCTTAAGGTAGTCGTCGAACATTCGCTTCCAGCACGTCGCGTGCAGGTTGGCCGTGTCGGTGATCACCCCATCCAGATCGAGGAGGACCGAGTCATACCGGTCGCGGGTGATCGCACCCTTGCTCTCGGGGTGCGGGATCCATCGTTCTTTTGTATTCAACATAGTGAGAGTACATCCCTTAGTGGTGAGCCACAGAGCACACAGTCGAAATGGCTGAGGCGTGTGCTTGGTAGCAGCAGGGCAAGTACAAAAGAAGGCTTGAACTGGGAGCCTGAAGTACAGACTTTTGTTACGCCGTCCCCAAAGCGGAGTAATTCCACCCTGTCCCCAATCGAAGGAAGGACCGCATTTTGCTGACTACTTGTGACTCTGCATGTTTACCGAACTGCTGATCCTTTTGAAACTGTTGAACCTGACAGTCTGAGCAGAGATGAGGCGAAGAACATGCGTACAAGCTATGACTGGAGAAATCACAGGCGAGATGGCAGATTTGAAACGACACTCCGATGTTAACTAATTAATAAGGTGCTGGGGATGGGAGAGAGCGCGGTTTCGTTTATGGCGACGTGTGCCAACCCCTGTGGCTGATGACATAAGTACGTCGGCCTCGCCACGACCCGAGTAGACTTTGCGGTACCAACCAAAAAGGCTCGGGACGAAGGAGGCCGAGATGAAAATTGTAGGCTGCGATCTGCATGCAAGGCAACAAAGCATAGCCATGTTGGACAGGGAAACCGGCGAGTTGACGGAGAAGGTCATTCGCC
>Ga0157375_10000277_pt1 | contig 46526 bp, 43 predicted proteins | sample M35metaG_FD_115311 | JGI IMG/M metagenome (GOLD analysis project Ga0157375, IMG submission 115311) | Miscanthus rhizosphere microbial communities from Kellogg Biological Station, Michigan, USA - M3-5 metaG | ecosystem: Host-associated > Plants > Roots > Rhizosphere > Soil | place: USA: Michigan...
CGGGCGAGATTGCCGTGGCCGATCTCGCGGCGCGCGGGACCGCGCAGGAACTTCACTTCACCGACCGAGAAGGGCGGGAAGTTGTAATGGAGCATGAAGCGCTGGAAGGTCTCGCCTTCGAAGTCTTCGATCTTCTGCGCTTCCTGCGGCGTGCCGAGGGTCACGGTGACGAGCGCCTGCGTCTCGCCGCGGGTGAAGATCGCTGAGCCGTGGGTACGCGGGAGGACGCTGATCTGCGTGGTGATCGGGCGGATCTCGTCGAAACGGCGGCCGTCGACGCGCATCCCTTCCTTCAGCATCAGGTTGCGGAAGACCTGCACTTCCATCTCGCCGAAAGCCGCTTCGACCGCGGCGAGACGCTCGTTGTCTTCCGGCGGAACGGAGGCCACGACCTGGGCCTTCACGTTGCGCATCGCATCGCGGCGCTGATGCTTGCCCTTGGTGAGCATCGCCTCGCGCAGCGCGCCGCCGAACTGATTCATCAGCTCGTGGAACTGGTCTTCGATGAACTTCGGGGTGTAGGTGATGGCCAGCTTCTCTTTGCCCGCCTCGGCGCGCAGCGCGCGCTGCATGTCGCAGATGCGCCGGATCTCGGCATGCGCCGCTTCGAAGGCATCGAGAACGACGTTCTCGCTGACCTCGCGCGCGCCCGCTTCGACCATGACGATCGCGTCATCGGTTCCGGCGACGACGAGGTCGAGGTCGGAGAGATCGCGCTGGGCGTTGGTCGGATTGATGACGATCTGATCGTCGATGTATCCGACGCGGACCGCGCCGATCGGATTGAGGAACGGAATCTCGGAGATGAACAGCGCCGTCGAGGCGCCGTTGATGGCCAGCACGTCCGGATCGTTCTCGCCGTCCGCGGAGAGGACGAGCGCGATGATCTGCGTTTCCTGGCGGTAGCCCTTCTGGAACGACGGGCGGAGCGGACGGTCGATCAGACGCGAGGTCAGGATCTCCTTCTCCGTGGGACGTCCTTCACGTTTGAAGAAGCCACCCGGGATGCGTCCACCGGCGTAGGTGTACTCCTTGTAGTCGACGGTGAGCGGCATGAAGTCGCCGAGCGTGGTGCCGTCTTTGTAGCAAGCGGTGGCCAGGACGACCGTGTCGCCGAAACGGACGACGACGGCGCCGTTGGCCTGGCGGGCAACGGCACCTGTCTCGAACGACAGGGTTTTCCCGCCGATCTGTATTTCCTTCTTGTAAGCCATGTTTCCCTTCGAATTGCCGCGAGGCCACTCATCGCCTCGGGCTCAATTGATTTGTCCGCGGGTGGCCGAACGATGGGATCCGGCCGGGGAGGGAGGTGAAACAAAGAACGGGCCCGAAGGCCCGTTCCGAAGAGTCTGCTACTTGCGAATGCCGAGCTTGTCGATGATCGTGCGGTAGCGCTCGTTGTCCGTCTTCTTGAGGTAGTCGAGAAGGCGGCGACGGCGGCCGACTAGCTTCAGAAGTCCGCGGCGGCTGTGATGATCCTTCGCGTGGGTCTTGAAGTGCTCGGTCAGGTAGGTGATTCGATTGGAAAGAAGCGCAATCTGCACTTCCGGGGAGCCAGTGTCGCCCTCATGGACGGCGTACTGGGTGATGAGGTCAGTCTTCTGTTCTTTGGTGGTCGGCAAAATCCAGTCTCCTTTAACCGGTTAAGCGTACCTGTTGATACGAGTAAAGTTAGAAAAGTCGTCACCATAACAGCGGAGGTCGGGAAAAACAATCCCGGGCCGGTAGAATGGCGGAATGCCGGCCGCGCGGGAGCTCGCCATCGCGATTCCACACGAGCGAATCGCCGAATTCTGCCGGAAATGGGGCATCCGCAAGCTCTCTTTTTTCGGCTCGGTGACGCGCGATGACTTCGATCCCGAGCGGAGCGACATCGATGTCCTCGTCGAAGTCGACCCCTCCCGCAAAGAGCTCTTCCACTCCTGGGATGCGGAGGACGAGTTGACGGCAATCCTCGGCCGGAAAGCCGATCTGACACAGCCTCACCTCCTCGGCCGCTGGGTGAAGAAATACGTGTACGAGGATCTGGTGGACGAGTATGTCGAAGAGGTATGACGTCGTCCGGGACGGGCGACATGCTCGACTTCGCGCTCGGGTCTCCAAAGAAGGTCGTGTCAGCCGGCGGAGTGCCGTGGCCGCAGATCGTCGGCATGCGTCATCACCTGGTGCACGAGTACACGAAGATCGACCTCGATGCGGTGTGGAAGGCAGCAACGGAAAGTGTGCCTGACCTGATCGTGGCGCTGGAGTCGATCCTGCCGGCCGAGCCGTCGTAGCGGAGTCACCCCGCCAGCACAACCTTCGGCTTCACTTCTACCGGCCCTCCCTCCCGCAGCACCTTGACCACTTCGCCGATCACGACGAGTTGATCGTCGGGGTTGCCGAGCGCGAGGAGGTCGCCCTGGCGGACCGGGACGGCGGGGGTCATGATCATGCCCTGGCCGCGCATCAGCTTTCCCTGCTGCGACCAGTCGATGCGGAGCTTGGGGAGCGGGAGGTCGATCTCGCTGAGCGACTGGAACTGCGGCGCCTTGAGGATCTGCTCCGGCGGCGTGTCGTCGATGCGATCAAAGTGAATGGCGTCTTCGACTTTGAAGTTGCCGATCACCGTCCGGCGCAGCTCCTTCAGGTGGGCGGGGATGCCGGCGGCGGCGCCGAGGTCGTGCGCGAGGGAGCGGACGTACGTGCCGGCGGAAGAGCGCACACGAAACTGTGCAGTCGATCCAAAGACCTTCGTGATCTCGAACTCGTAGACCGTCACCTTCTTCGGCGTGAGATTCGCCACCTCGCCCTTGCGCGCGAGCTCGTACGCGCGGACGCCGTTCACCTTCTTCGCCGAAAACTGCGGCGGCATCTGCTCGAGCTCACCGGTGAAGCGGGCGACGAGCGGCGCGAAGTCGATGTGCGTGACGTCGACCGGATTCGGCTCGCCGGCCGGCGTGCCGGCCGCGTCGTACGAGTCGGTAGCCCAGCCGAACTGGATGGTTCCCTCGTACGTCTTCTCCATCCCCATCAGATACGCCTGCAGCCGCGTCGCCTTGCCGACGCAGAGCACGAGGAGGCCGGTGGCCAATGGATCGAGCGTGCCGGTGTGCCCGACTTTCTTGATCCGCGAGCGGCGGCGGAACGCCTCGACGACGTCATGCGAGGTGATGCCCGGTTTCTTGTCGACGAGGAGCACGCCATCGGCGCGCGGAGCTTCGGAGCGAGGGTCGCGGTCACGCATTCGGCGCGGAGAATACCTCACTCGCTCACATCGCGAACCAGCGTGACGACTTTCTTTCGCAGCGGTCCGATCAGCGGCAGCGACGACAGCTGAATCAGGCGCACGATGAGGTCGAGCGAGCCGTCGACGAGACGCTTCGTCCGGCGCTGCGACGGCGACTCGTCGTAGACCCAGAAGAGGATCAGGCCGAGCTGATAGAGCCAGAGCAATCGCGGCAGGAGCTCGGCGATGTCCTTCGGCACCTTCGTTCCTTCCAGCGCGCTGCGGAAGAACGCGATCCCTTCGTCGCGCAACGGCTCGCTGTCTTTCGCGAACGGCGACAGCGGATGCGACGGGTCCATGCCGATGCGCGCCAGCGCGCGGAAGAGTCGGCGGTGATCGGCGAACTGCTCGAAGTTCGCGTCGATGATCGGCCGCAGGCGCTTCTTCAGATCCTTGTTCTCTTCGATCGCCGCCGGCAGGAAGCTTCGCTTCTCCTCCGCGCTGCGGACATAGAGCGCCATCACCAGCTCTTCCTTCGAGCGGAAGTAGTAGTACGCCGCGCCGGTGGCCATCTCCGCGGCGACCGCGACGTCGCGCATCGTCGTCTCGTCGAAGCCCTTCTCGCGGAAGAGCTGCAGCGCCGCATTCAGAATCCGCTCGCGGGTCTCTTCTGCTTTTCTCATCGCCGCCTCTCGAACAACTCCCACCGCCCTGCCAGCTGCGAATAGCCGGCGCACTTCACCTTCAGCCAGCGCGTCTCGACGCGATACGGATCGCCGCGCCGCTTCGCCACGATCCCCTCGAGGTCGTGTTGCGACGCGGAGGCGAAGAGCGTCGGATCGTCGACGTCATCGACGTAGCCGACCGGCGTGCCGGTCACGAGCTTTTGCAACGCGCGCTTGCGGCGCCAGAGCGGCAGCGCACGGAAGTCGCGGCCGTTCAGCCAGAGGAGATCGAACGCCGCGAACCCCGGCGGACGTCGCGCGAAGAAGAGCGCGTAGAAGTCGGGACCGCGCTCCCCCATGACGATGATCTCGCCGTCGAGGATGGCGCTGCGCACGCCGAGGGCGACCGCGAGCGACGTGGCGAGCGGTTCGAAGCGGCGCATCAGCTTCGAGGTCTTCGACGTGAACTGCGCGCGTCCATCCTGGATGCGCAGCATGCCGCGGAAGCCGTCGAGCTTCACCTCGTAGATCCATTGCGGTCCGACCGGCACGTACAGCGCGCGAACGGGACGAAGGGGCGCCACAGCGGGGAGCGTCAACCGAGCACCTTCTTCAGATCGCGCAGCAGCCGCTCCGCTTCCTCCACCTGCTCGAGGAGGCGCGCATCGCCGCGGTTCTCCACGAGCGTGGTCCACGAGTGGCGTTTCAACGCGACGGTCAGCTGCTGGATGTCGCCGGCCAGCGTCCCCTTCTGGTTGTCGGGCGCGATCGCATCCATCACCGCGTCGAGACTCTGGCCGTCGGCGAATTTCTGCTTCGCCACCGGATCGCGCAGGACGACGCGGAGCTTGCGGATGTCCTTCGAGTTGGTGATCTCCTTGTCGTTCACCTTCTGCACGATCGTGTCGAGGATCGTCGGCGTCAGCAGACTCTTGTTGATGTTCTTGATCTCGCGTGCCCAGGTGATCGACGCCCCCGGCTCGGGAAGATTGGTCAGCTTCTCGGACAATTGATAGACGTCGACCAGCTTGTCGAGCTCGCGGACCGTCACGCCGAGGATGTTCGCGGCGCTCGCGCGGCCGACGATGTCGACCAGGCCGTACGCCACCATCTCCTTCTCCTTCGCATCCCACTCCTTCCGCTGCCGATGGATGTAGATCCAGACGCGGAGACGCTCGTCGTCGGTGAGCGTGCGGTCGGTGATCTCCAGCGGGATGCGGCGGTACTCCTCTTTCTTCTGCACCTCGACCAGGACCTTGGAGTTCGTCCAGCGGCGGTCGCCGTCGATGATGCGGAACTTCCCTTCGAGATCGGGATGCGGCTCGACGAGCAGCGGCTCGAAGATCCCCTCGTTCGCCTCAATCTGCCGCTGCAGCTCGAGGTCCTCCTTCGGACCCATGCGCGGCTGGCGCTCGTTCGGAAGAACGTCGTACAGATCGCGCGTGTCGCGATAGGTGCGGAGGATCGTCCGCCCGAGGCGGCGCTCCTGCCATTGATGTGCAGCGATTGCGGCGGTGCTCATCGGTCGGTCACTCGGAATGCGGCGGGGCGAAGGACCGTGGCCTTCGGCGGTTCGTCGTCGCGCGATTCGACGATCGCGCTGACGTCGGTGTCGATGTCACGCAGCACCTGGCGGATGCGAGTCAGGACGGTGCCGCGCTTTCTCCAGACGAGGTCGTGCGCACGCTTCTCATCGACATCGATCTGCAGTGCCGTGGTCGTGAGATCAGACGCCTCGGCCAGCCGTTTCTTGAACGACGGCGAAGTCATGAACTTGAATAGCTTGTTCAGCTTGTCGGCGCGCTCGGTCTGGCTCAGCTTCGCCACGTGCATCGCGATGAGCGCCTTGCGCAGCACCTCGACGATCGCGCGGACGCGTGCGGGTGCGACGACGATCACGCCGGAGTCGATGAACAGCTCTCGCCGCCCCGCCGGGAAGACGGTGGTGGCGAGGATCGCGTGGTCGGCGCCGGCTTCCGATTGTTCCTGCCGCAGCTTCGTCACGAATGCCTGCTGCCACGCGGCGCGCGGTTTCGTCGCGATGAGCAGGCGTCCCGCCGACTTGTTTTTGTAGCGGACGTCGACGAGGAGGTTCGCGCCCTTGCGTACGATCTGATCCTCGCCGAACGAGCCGCGCAACTCGTCGAAGAGATCGAGCTCGCCTCCTTCGTGGATCTCGCCGCCCGCCTTCGTCACGCGCTTGCTGATGTCGACGATCTTTTTCTGCAGCGCGTCGCGCTCGCGGGCGAACTCCGCTTCCTTGCGGGCCAGCGCGGCGTCGCGGTCTTTCGCCAGGATCAGGCGGACGTCGGCGAGCTCCTTCTTCCGCTGCTTTTCGAACTCGCCTTTGACCTTTTCGACGGCGGCGACGAGCTTGCGACGCTCGTCTTCGCGGATTGCGGCCTCTATTTTCAGGAACTTATCGCGGCTGATCTTGCTGCCGCACCACGGACACCGCTCGGTTGTCAGCGCCATCGCGGACTCCTTTAGTTGTCAGTCGTCGACTATTTTAACACTGTCCTTGTAAGTCCCTATTCGTACTTGTTAGTCCTTCTGATACTCTCTATCGACCGTGACTAATCCCCTACCCCCCGACGATCCAGCGCCCGGTCTCGAGCTGGTCTTCGCCCTCGCCGGACCGGTCGGCGCCGATCTGCAGGAAATCAGCCGCACGCTGCGCGACGCCCTTCGCAAGAGCGAATACCTGGAGGTCGAGGAGATCAGCGTCATCACGCTGATCCGGCAGATCGCTGCGCGCCGCCAGCTCGTGAAGCGCGACGGCTCGCCGATCCGCCTGCTGGAAACGCCCGAGGAGATGCGCATCGCGTCGTACATGGACGCGGGCAATGCGATCCGCCGCCTCGCCGGCAATCCCGCGGCCGTGGCGTCGGCGGCGATCGCGGAGATCCGCGGCCGGCGCAAGCGGAAGGGGAACGTCCCGGCGCGCCGCGCGTACATCGTCCGCTCGCTCAAACGTCCGGAAGAGGCGCAATTGCTGCGCCGTATTTACGGACCCGGTTTCTTTCTCATCGGAGTGAACGTCAATCGTCCCGCGCGGGTCGACTCGCTTGCCGTGCGCATCGCGAAGACGCACGAAGAAACACCGGCATCGCCCGACTTCCCGAACTACCTCCTCGAAGCCGAAGCGCTCGCCAATCGCGATGAAGACGAAGCGGCGGATGAATACGGCCAGCGCCTGCGCGACGTGTTCCAGTTGTGCGATCTCTTCGTCTCGCCGGTTGGACGGGCGGGGGCGCCTGTCCCCACACCGCTGTTCGAGCAAATCGATCGCTTCGTCCGCCTGATCCTCGGCGATTTGAGCGAGACACCATCGGGCGACGAGCACTTCATGTTTCACGCGTACGCGTCGTCGCTCGCGTCGGGCGCGCTCGGACGCCAGGTCGGCGGCATCCTCGTCTCGCCTAGCGGCGAGGTCCTCGGCATCGGCTGGAACGACGTGCCGAAAGGTGGCGGCGGGCTCTATCGCGCCGGCGATCACTACGACCGGCGCGACATCCACGAGGACCGCGACTCGGTCAACGTGCACGCCGATCAGATCATCGGCGAGGTGCTGGAGCTGGCGCGTGACGCCGGCTGGCTGAACAACCAGGCGAAGCCGCGGCTCGACGATGCGCGCGAGGCGTTCAAGCGCTCGCGCGTGATGAGCCTCCTCGAATTCGGGCGCACCTGTCACGCGGAGATGGAAGCGGTGCTCGCCGCCGCGCGCATCGGCGCGAGCGCGCGCGACGCGACGCTCTACACGACGACATTCCCCTGCCATCAATGCGCGCGCCTCATCGTCACGGCGGGTCTCCGCCGGGTGGTGTACATCGAGCCGTATCCGAAGAGCCGCGCGCTCGAGCTGCACCGCGACGCGATCTTCGGCTACGACGACGCCGGCGCGCCGCAATGCGGCAACGACGACTGCTCCGACGTGCACGCCGTCCGTTTCGAGCCGTTCCTCGGCATCGGACCGCACCGCTTCGTCGACCTCTTCTCCCTCACCACGAGCGCGGGCACGCAGCGCGAGCGGAAGCTGAAGAGCTCCGGCGAGCGCATTCGGTGGAATGCGAAGACGGCGTCGCCGAGGGTCGAGATGCTGCCGATGAGCTACCTCGACCTCGAAGCCAAAGTGCTCTACCAATTGAAGAAGTTCCTCCGCCAAGAGGTCGTTCGGCGATAATCGATCCATGGCCGATGGTTCGGAATCGATCGATTTCTGGGATGTCCTCGACGAGGCGGAGCAGACCGTCGAGCGCTGGCCCTCATGGCAGCAGGAGTACGACGCCGACGTCTATTACGAGGACGATCCGGCCACTCCGAAGGCGATCGCGAACATCGCCCCGCTCCCCGCGGTCATGGTGATGCGGCACTACCACTCCGTGCCGCCGTCGTGACAGAGATCGCGCGCCGCGTACTGCCATTCCGGGAACTGAAACGGAAACCCGCCGCGGCATAGGCGTGCCGGCACGACGTACCGCGACTTGAGCAGCATCTCGGTCTCCGTGCGGTGCAGAAACGACGCGATCTCCAGCAGCGGCTTCGGACCGGGGATACCGAAACGCATGCCGCACGCCTCGCGGATGGAGCGCATGAAATCGCGGTTCGGCACCGGATACGGCGCGGCGAGATTGACCACGCCGTCGACCTCGTCGTGATTGATCAGCCAGCGGACGGAGCGGATGAAATCCTTCTCGTGGATCCACGAGACCCACTGCCGACCGTCGCCGAGGTGTCCGCCGAGACCGACGCGCGCGAGGCGGCGGAAGATGTCGAACGGACCGCCGCGGTGACGGCTCATCACGATCGCCGAGCGCATCTTCACCTTGCGCGTGCCGGGCGTCGGCATCTCGTCCAGCGCGCGCTCCCACGCGGTGGCGACGTCGATGGAAAAGTGCCACGCGGGCGGGACGTCGGGCTCGTTGCCGCCGAGGATGCCGCGGCACTCGTCGTTCGGGGCGTCGTAGCGGTGGGCGTAGATCGTCGCCGTGCTCGCCTGCAGCCAGACGCGCGGCGGACGCTTCGCCGCGGCGATCGCCTCCCCCACCTCGCGCGTCGTCTGCACCCGCGACTCGAGGATCTCCCGCTTGTGGGCCTCGTCGTAGCGGCACGCCACGCTGCGGCCGGCGAGGTTGATCACCACGTCCGCGCCGTCGAAGGCCGCACGACTCCATGGCTCGACCTTCCACGGCTGCAGTTGCGGATTGCGGCTGAGGACGATGACCTCGTCGCCGCGGCGCTGGAAGTCGCGCGCCAGGAGAGTGCCGAGATGGCCTGAACCGCCGGGGATCACGATACGCATGGGGTGCCTCCTGATGTTTTGAACATGTTCAAATCAAATGTAAGCTCCGTTCGGCTCGACGGCAAGTGAAATTTTGAACGCGTTCAAACCGGCATAGAATGGCCGGCAATGACACGGAGCAAAAAGAACCTCGTCTGGGTCGATTGCGAGATGACCGGGCTCGATCCGGACCGCAACGTCCTCATCGAAATCGCCGTCATCATCACGAACTACGACCTGGAGATCGTGGCCCGCGGACCGGTCCTCGCCATCCGCCAGAGCAAGGCGAAGCTCGACCTGATGGATGCCTGGAACCGGCGGACGCACAAGCAGAGCGGCCTGCTCGAGCGCATCCAGAAGGAGGGCGTCCCGCTACGCGACGCCGAGGACGAGGTGCTGAAGTTCGTGAAGCGCTACTGCTACAAACGAACCGCACCGCTCTGCGGCAACTCGATCGGTCAGGACAAGCGCTTCCTCGCGAAGTACATGTCCCGCCTGCACGAGTTCCTGCACTACAAGGTGATCGACGTCAGCTCGATCAAGCTGCTGGCGACCGAGTGGTACGGCGGCAAATATCAGCCGCCGGAGAAGCAGGAGCTGCATCGCGCGCTCGCGGACATCGAGGAGTCGATCGAGGAGCTGCGCTACTTCCGCGACGCGGTCTTCATTCCTCGCTAGGCTTGTCGCCCTCTTCGCGCTTGACCTGCATCAGGATCTCCTCGATCCGGCTGGCGCGCATCGTCGTTTCGTCGTAGCGGAAGTCGAGCTCCGGCGTGTAGCGAAGCCGGATGCGCTGCCCGAGGAACTTGCGCACGCGTCCGCTGAGGTCGCGCAGGCGATCGACGACCACACGCGTCTCGTCTTCCTTCAGGCCGCTGATGTAGACGATGGCGAAGTGGAGGTCGGGACTCACCTCAACTTCGGTGATCGAGGTGAAGCCGAGATCGGTTTTCAGATCGTGGCGGAAGACTTCCACGAGTGCGTCGCGGACCATTTCCCCCACTCGCGAGGTTCTGCGCGTTTTCTTCATGACAGTGACGCCTCTTCGTCGAATTCGAGCTTCTCGGTCGTCCAGCCGGAGAGCGTGGCATCGGTGTTCGACTCGATGAAGTCGACGAGCTTCTCCAGCATGCGGTCTGCCATCGCGTGTTCGAGTGTGATGAAGCTGACGGCGAGCCGTCCGCGCTGATGCAGGTCCTGCAAGCCGACTTCGGCCGCCGAGACCTCGAACCGCCGGCGCAGCTTGTCGCGCAGACTCTTGACCACCATCCGCTTGTCCTTGAGGGACTCGGCGAACTCGATGTGAAGCTCGAACAGCGCGACGACGACCAGCATCAGCCTAGGTCAGCGCCGGTTCGAGCTTCTCCACCTTGAACGCCTCGATGACGTCGCCGACCTTGATGTCCTGGAACTTCTCGATGCCGATACCGCACTCGAAGCCCTGCCGTACCTCGGAGACGTCGTTCTTGAAGTGGCGCAGCGAAGCGATCTTGCCTTCGTAGATCACGCGGTTGTCGCGCAGCAGGCGGACGGTCGCGGTGCGCGGGATGGTGCCGTCGATGACCATGCAACCGGCGATGACGCCGGCCTTCGGCACCTTGAACGTGTTCCGCACCTCGGCGCGTCCCTGGAAGACTTCCTGGAACTTCGGATCGAGCAAACCGACCATCGCCAGCTTCAGCTCGTCGACCAGCGTGTAGATGACGGTGTAGAGGCGGATATCGACGCCTTCCTTCTCCGCCAGCTCGGCCGCGTTGCGCTCCGGGCGGACGTTGAAGCCGACGACGATCGCGTCCGAGGCCGTGGCCAGGAGGACGTCGTTCGTCGAGATCGCGCCGACCGAGGAGTGGATGACGCTGACCTTGACCGCTTCGGTCGAGAGCTTGCGAACCGTATCGGCGAGGACTTCGACGGAACCCTGCACGTCGGCCTTGAGGATGACGTTGAGCTCCTTGACCTCGCCCTTCTGCATCTTCTGGAAGAGCTGGTCGAGCGACATGCGCGACGCCTTCGTCTGCGCCGCCTCGCGGACCTTCTCCTGACGCATCTGGCCGATCACGCGCGCCTGCGTTTCGTCATCGACGACCTGCAGCGTGTCGCCCGCGTTCGGGACGTCTTCCAGACCGGTGAGCTGGACCGGCGTGGCCGGACCCGCTTCCTTGATCCGCTCGCCGCGCTCGTCGGCCATGGCGCGGACGCGGCCCCAGGTCGAGCCGGAGAAGAACGGATCGCCGATCTTCAGCGTGCCGTCCTGCACCAGGACCGTGGCCACCGTGCCGCGACCGACTTCCTTCTTCGCCTCGAGCACGACGCCGCGAGCGGCAAGCTCGGGGTTCGCCTTCAGGTCGAGGAGATCGGAGGTCAGCAGGATCATGTCGAGCAGATCGTCAATGCCCTTGCGCTGCTTGGCCGAGACTTCGACGGAGACGACGTCGCCGCCCCACTGCTCGACCTGCACGCCGTTCTCCGCGAGCTCGCGGCGGACGCGCTCGACGTTCGCGTTCGGCTTGTCGATCTTGTTGATGGCCACGATCATCGGCACCTTCGCGGCGCGCGCGTGATCGATTGCTTCCTTCGTCTGCGGCATAACGCCGTCGTCGGCGGCGACGACCAGGATGACGATGTCCGTCACCTTCGCGCCGCGGGCACGCATCATCGTGAAGGCCTCGTGGCCCGGCGTGTCGAGGAAGACGATCTTCCTGCCGCGCTTCTCGACGTGATACGCGCCGATGTGCTGGGTGATGCCGCCCGCCTCGCCTTCCGCGACGTTGGTCTCGCGAATGGCGTCGAGGAGCGACGTCTTGCCGTGGTCGACGTGACCCATGACGGTGATGACCGGACCGCGCGGCACGGTGCCGGTGGTCGTGGTCTTCTCCATCGCTTCGAGCTCGACCGCATCTTCGAACGAGACGATCGCGGCGTCGATCTGCAGATCCTTTGCGATCTCCAGCGCGAGGTCCCCACCGAGGGGCGCGTTGATCGAGACCATGAGTCCCTTCTTCATCAGAAGGTGCTTCATGAGGTCATTGGCTTTGATGCCGAGCTTGTCCGCGAGCTCCTTCACGGTGACGCCTTCGGTCAGCGCGACCCGGCCGGTCGGACGCTGGAAGTTGAGCACCTTGCCGGAAACCGGCGCGGCCTGCTTGCGGGTGTCACGGCGCGACGACGGCGTCTTCGGCTTGTCGTCATCGCCCTCCGGCATGACGATGTCGGGACCGAGATCGTCGTTGATGATCTGCGTGCCGCTGAACGGGCCCTTCGTAAAGAGCTCGTTGTCGACTTCCACCGGGCGCTCGGACTTGCCGCGCTTGCCCGTGGTTTTCTTCTTCGGAGAGAGGTCTTCGCCCTCGCTCACCTTCTTGCGGCGCGTGACCATCGGTGCGCCGGTCGGAGGAGGCGGCGGCGGAGCGCCCATCGGACGTCCCTGTCCACCCGGACGAAGTCCCGGACCACCGCCCGGTCCACGCATACCCGCGCTCGGACCACCAGGGCGAGATCCGCCCGGACCGCTGGGACGCTGCTGACCGCCGGGACCGGCGGGACGTGCGCCCATCGGAGGACGCTGACCGGCGCCACCGGGACCGCTGGGACGAGGACCGCCCGGCGTGATCGGACGCGCGGCGGGCGACTGGGGACGCATGACCGGCGTCTGGCCGGCGTAGTTCGGACGCGGCCCCTGCGGCGCGCGTGCGCGCGGACCGGTCGGACCGATCTGGCGGCGCATGTCGGGCTGCTGGGGACGCGGCTCATGTGCTGGTGCTGCAGGAGGATGCGACGTCGCAGCAGGCGTCGCTGCGGCGGCAGGCGGATGCGCGGCGGGAGCGGCGGCCATCGGCTCGTGCGCTGCTTCGGCCGGAGCCTCGACAGGCGCGGCGGCGCGGGGCTTTTCCGCCGCGCGCGGCTTCTCGGCCACGGGTGGCGCTTCCTTCGCGGCGCGCTCTTCCGCTTCGGCGGCCTGAATGAATTCCGGGATGATGACGGCGGGCGGCGCAGCAGCGGCGACCGGCTCTTCCTTCGGAGCTTCCTTCCTGGCGCGTACGGGCGGCTGCACGATCGGGCGCGGAGGCCGGACGGCTTCCTTCTTCTTCTCCGGCTGCGGCTTGTCTTCGCGCAGGATGACGGTGCGCGGTCTCGCCGCCAGCTTCTTGCCGGTGATGAGCGCCTGGATCACTTCAGGCTCGAGGACCTGACTCGCGTCCGATACCTCGGCTCCGAGCGACTGCAACTGGAAGATGACGTCCTTCTCGGACTTGCCCATCCTCTTGGCAATGTCGCTCACTCTGATTTTCGCTGCCGCCATTCAATCTCCTTGGGAAATCCGTTAACCCGCCGCTACTCGACGGATGCTTCAGCCGCGGTTTCATCCTCGGCTGATGCTTCGCCTTCTTCGGCCTGCTCTTCGTCGCCTTCGGTCTGCTCGTCTTCGTCTTCGCCTTCTTCGTCTTCGTCGGCGAATTCGGAGTTGTCGGTCTCTTCCACCTGCTCGTGACGCTGCGCCAGCTCGATCATCTGCCGCGCCGCGTCTTCATCGACGCCGTCGATGGCCGAGAGATCCTCGGGCGATGCGTTGATGACGGAGTCGAGGTCGTCGTAGCCCGCTTCTTCGAGCTTGTCGGCCCATTCGGCCGGCATGTTCTCGATGTCGTGGACGTTCGTCGCGGCGCGCGACTCGGCCATCGCTTCCTGCAGCATGGCGGTGAGGGCGTCGGCAACCTCGCCTTTGACTTCCTCTTCCGACTTGATGTCGATCTTCGCGCCGATCAACTCGGCGGCGAGACGGACGTTCAGACCGCGCTTGCCGATGGCCAGCGAGAGCTGATCGTTGTCGACGATGACGTCGAGATGCGGACGATGCGCCGCCTCGTCGCTCGTGACCGAGACGCGGGTGATTTTCGCCGGCGCGAGGGAGTTCTGGGCGAAGACGACGATGTCGTCGTTCCAGGGAATGATGTCGATCTTCTCGCCGCGCAGCTCGCGGATGATGGACTGCACGCGCGAGCCCTTCATCCCGACGCAGGCGCCGACCGGATCGACGTCGCGCTCGCGCGACATGACCGCGATCTTCGCGCGCTCACCCGGCTCGCGAACCGCGCCCTTGATGACGACCGTGCCGTCGTAGATCTCCGGCACTTCCATCTCGAACAGCTTGATGAGCAGCCGCGGGTCGGTGCGCGAGAGCACGACCTGCGGTCCCTTCGGCTGGGTGTGGACGTCGACGATGACCGCTTTGATGCGGTCGCCCGCCGAGTAGCGCTCCGCGCGCGACTGCTGCGAGCGGGGGATCACGCCTTCGGTCTTGTTGTTCAGCTCCACGATCATGTCGCCGCGCTCGAAGCGCTTGACGTAACCGTGCTCGAGCTCGCCGACCTTGTCCGCGAACTCCTTGTAGACCTTCTCACGCTCCGCCTCGCGCACCTTCTGATAGAGCACCTGCTTCGCGCTCTGCGCGGCGATGCGTCCCAGTTCGTCGGGCGGTTTGGTCAGGGGGATCTTCACTTCATCGCCCTGCTCCACTTCGGAATCGATTTTCTGCGCCTCGTACGTGCGGATCTGCGTGTGCGGATCGCGGACGACGTCGACGACTTCCTTGCTGATGTAGCTCAGACGGAGACGGCCGCCGACCTGGGCTTCCGGATCGACTTTGCGCGCCTGGTCGAGAGTCCACTGGGCCTGCGGATCCTCGATCTGGTTTTCATCCTCGACGATTTCCTTGATGACCCAGATGATGATGTTTCCGGTGGTGCGGTCGAGCTCGGCCTCGAGAGGCTCGCGCGTTTTGTAGTACTTGCGCGCGGCGGTCGAGAGTGCGTCTTCCAGCGCCTTGTAGACGCGATCGACGTCGATCGACTTCTCGTACGCCAGCGCTTTAATGTCCTTGTCGTTGAACATCCGTTCAGATCTCCACTTCCAACCGGGTCTCTTTGATGTCCGCGAGCTGAATTTCGTAGTCCGGATCCTTCTTCATCACCGGATCAGTGACCACGATCTTCTGCCCGTCGAACTCTTTCAATCTGCCGACGATGACGCGCAAGCCGCGAATTGCCTTCGACGTCTTCACGCGCACCAGGCGGCCGATGAATTTCTGGTAATCCGACTCCTTGTAAAACTTCCGGTCGAGTCCGGGCGACGACACCTGCAGCTCGAATTCGCCCGGCACGACATCATCAACATCGAGGTACGTGGAGACCTGTTGCGAGACGAGCTGGCAGTGCTCCAGCGTCACCCCGCCCTCCTCTTTGTCGATGTCGACGCGGAGGAGAAATCCACGACCCTGCTTCTTGTACTCGATGTGCACGAGCTCCAATCCTTCCGAGGTCACGATCTTTTCGATCTCGTTCTCGACCCGTTCGGGAAGCGAATTCATGCCCATTCAACAAAAAAAGCGGCCGAATCGGCCGCTTTCGATAGTTTGCTGCTCGAAAGCCGTCGAATTGTAACACCTGCTACGAGAGCGGACAACAGCACTTACGGATCGAATCTTCCGCGTGCAGTGCCCTCTCCATCGACGATGCTGAGCTGTGCAAAAAGCTGGATCATCCGCCGTCCTTCGACGTCCGATTTCTCGTATGCCTGACAGAGCAATTCGGCCTGCGAATGATCTTCATTGGCCGAAATCGTGAAGCCGTCGGGAGGCTGTCCCGGGTCGTGCGTCCGCTTCTTCCGCCAGTTCTGATTGTCGAGGTAGTACGAGACGTATCCGCTCTGGGCGGTCATGCGCGCGGTCGGAAGAACGGATGAGCCGACTGCCGCACGGACGTCCTTCGTGTTCGACGTCAGTTGTCCGCCGAAACGGAAGATCGGCATCTGCGACGCCTCGTGCAGCGGCATGACGCCGCGCGCGTTGAGCTTCTGCTCCTCCAGCGCGCGGGTAATGAATGACTCGATCATCCGCTTCAGCCGGTCTCGGGTGACGTCGGATAGCTGCTCGAACTCGAGCCCGGAGTGATAGATCGTCATTCCGTTGGCGCCCGTCGAAAAACGCTCGAGTCGCGAGCGCGCGATACGGCATTCCGCGAAAATCTCCTGGTCGTCCCATGCGAATGCGATGCGCGAGAACGCCCCGGCGGTGAGCGGCGCGTTGTGCTCGATGCGCGCGCCGAGGGTGGAGATGTCGATGAGCAGCACCTGCGACGCGCCGAGGCGGGCGACGAGCGGTTGCGGAAGGTGAATCCGCTGTACACGGCGAGTGCGGGGCTGCATGGTGATCCATCGTCACCCTAGCCGCCGAGCGTCAATCGTCGGCACATCGCCGCGTGAAGGAAACAAAAAAGCCGCGCCTTGCGGCGCGGCTCGTTCGAATCGATGAGCTGGTGTTAGTGCTTGACGGCGCGGCGGAAGCCACCACCGGCCTTGCACGAAGAGGTCGGGTTGTAGATGCAGGCGATGGCCGCATCGGTGAGCGCCTTCGTGTACTGCGGCTCGAGCGTCGTCGCGTCGCCCGAGACGTTGTCGAGCACCGAGCCGTAGGCGAAGAACGCCGGGCAGCCGCTGGTGCCGCAGGTCTGCGGCGAATCGCCGGTCGGGGTGCTGCTGATCTGCTCGACCGTGATGAACGCGTTGGTCGCCGTCGATCCGGTGAAGGCCGGGAAGGCGGTCGCGACGTTCAGCTGGACATTGCCCAGGGGGCCGAGGCCCTGCGTGAAGGTCGTGCCGATCTGCGCGCCAGTCGCGCCGTTGAAGAGCTTGACCGCGAGGTTGGTGTTCGAGAACTGCGAGGCATTCACGAGGCCGATGTTTCCGCGGTAGGTACCGGCCTGCGTGGCGGTGCCGGTGTTGCGGAGACCGGTGATGAAGATCTTGTCGAGGCCGACGGTCGCCGAGTCAGAGGAAACGAAGCTGTACCACGGGAAGCCGGCGAAAGCCTGGCCGGTGGTCGGCGGGTTCTGCGAGAGCAGGGTGCCCGGAGGAATCGAGAAGATGCGGCTCTCGACGCTGATCGGACGGAAGAAGGGGCTGACACCGAACTGGTCCTGAGTGGCCGGACCGCAATCGGAGTTCTGCTTACAGGCGTTGAAGATGAGCTGACCGATCTGGTTGCCGCTCAGCTGGAGAGCGGAGACCATGAAGTCGACGAACTCTTTGCGCTCACCGGCGGCGAGCTGGATGGCCGGGAAGTTCGTCTGGGCCGTCGAGGTCGCGCCCAGCGGAACGTAGATCACGGTGACGGTGACCGGGTCGGTGCTCAGATTCGAGAGGAACACATCCGAGATGAACGTACCGCTTCCACCCGCTGCGTGGCCCGCAATTGGAACGTAAACCTGGTCGGCAGCGCGGAAGTTGCTCGCGAACGCACTTCCGGCGACGAGCAACATCGCCGCGGCTACAGCCAACTTCTTCACATTGAACATATTCTCCCCTTCTACGACATTGGATTTGGTATTCGACGACCGTGGTGCCGGACTGCTTACGCATTCTAAGACTGCGCTCGCAGCCTGCCCACGGAAACTTTTGCGCATCTGGTTACTATTACGGAAACTCGCGACCCAACGTCGCTTTTTTCGCGGGCATCGTAGCACGTTAGACTCGGGATGTGACTCGCCTCTCCGCAACCTTCGCAACCAAACACGACGGTCTCAGATTAGATCGCGCACTGGCCGACCTTTTTCCCTCACACAGCCGCAGTTTTCTTGGCCGCTTGATCGAAGAAGGTCACGTCAGCATCGACGGCGCTGTCGTCGAAAAGGTTTCGCAGCACGTCGTGCAAGGCCACGCGGTCGCGATCGAGGTCCCGCCGCCGGCGCCATCCTCCGTCGTGTCGCAGGAGATCCCGCTCCACATCATTCATGAGGATGCGAATCTCGTGGTGATCGACAAGCCTGCCGGCCTCGTCGTCCATCCCGCGGCGGGTCACGCCGACGGCACGCTCGTCAACGCACTCATCTTTCACGTGAAAGATCTCAGCGGAGTCGGCGGTGAGCTCCGCCCCGGCATCGTGCATCGACTCGACAAGGACACGAGCGGCGTGATGGTGATCGCGAAAAACGACGCCACGCATCGCGCGCTCACATCCGCGTGGAACACCGACGCCGTGCGCAAGGAGTACATCGCTGTCGTCTATGGAACGCCGTCATCGGAGAAAGGAACGATCGACGCCCCGATCGGCCGCGACCCGCGCGATCGCAAACGGATGGCGGTCGTCCCCGGCGGCCGGCAGGCGATAACCGGCTACGAGGTGATCGAGCGCCTGCGCTACGCGTCCGTCCTCCGCCTCCGCCTCCGTACCGGCCGCACTCACCAGATCCGCGTCCACCTCAAACACCTCGGCCACCCGATCATCGGCGACCCGGTCTACTCCGGCCCACAATGGCGCGGGATTCCGGACAAACGAGTGCAGAAGACGCTTGCCGCGTTCTCGCGACAAGCGTTGCATGCGGCAAGGATCACGTTGCCGGCCGGAGTGTTCGAGGCGCCGCTGCCGGCGGATTTGAGCGAATTGATTGCGGCGCTGCGTTAGCCCTACAACAACATCCCCGCAATCGTCGCCGTCAAAAAATTCGCCAGCGTTCCGGCCAGCATCGCGCGTAGTCCCAACCTCGCCAGATCCCCCCGCCGCGACGGCGCCAGCGAGCCGATGCCGCCGATCTGGATGGCGATGGATGAGAAATTGGCGAAGCCGCAGAGGGCGTAGGTCGTGATGACGAAGCTGCGCGGATCGAGGGAGCCGAGCGTACCGACGGGATGCACTTTCACGATCTCGCCGAGCTTGGCGAAGGCGACGAACTCGTTGAGCACCATGCGCGTGCCGAGCAGGTTGCCGACCGTGAGCGAGTCCTTCCACGAGACGCCCATGGCCCAGGCGATGGGACGGAAGATGTAGCCGAGGACGAGGTCGAGCGATTCAGGGACCCACCAGACGTAGGTGTGGCCGAACTTGAACATGCCGTTCACCAGCGCCACGAGCGCGATGAACGCGATGAGCATGCCGGCGACGTTCAGCGACAGATGCAGACCTTCGATCGCGCCGCGGCCGGCCGCGTCGATGATGTTCACGTCCTGCTTCGGCACCACGACGTCGACGTCGCCGCCGGTCTTCGGCGTCTCGACTTCCGGCACGATGATCTTCGCCATCATGATCGCGCCCGGCGCGGTCATGATCACGGCGGTGAGCAGGTGGATGACGTCGACCTTCGCCACGAGCACATACGCGGCCATGATGCCGCCGGAGATGTGCGCCATGCCGGCGGTCATGATGGTCATCAGCTCCGACATCGTCATCTCGGGGAGGAACGGCCGGATGGTGAGTGGCGCCTCGGTCTGACCCATGAAAATCGACGCCGCGACCGACGTCGACTCCGCCCCTGACGCGCCCATGAAACGGTTCATGATCTTGGCGAAGAAGCGGACCACCAGCTGCATCACGCCGAGGTAATAGAGGATGGCGAAGATGGAGGCGATGAAGATGATCGTCGGCAGCACCATCGTGGCGAAGACGAAACCGATGTTCGTGTTCGCCGGATCGCCGAGCGGACCGAAGACGAACTTCGAGCCCTCGCCGGTGTAACCGATCAACTTGTTGACCACCTCTTTCAGGTTCTCGAAGAGATACGCCAGCAGGTTGTACGAGAGGAACAGGTAGCCGCTGAAGACGCCGAAGACGATCCAGAGCGGCTTCTTCGCCGATTCGGACATCCGCTTGGCGATCTGAAAGACCACGATCGCCACGACGACGAAGATCAGGGCCGCCCAGTTCCGGCCGATGGCCGGCGCCACGGACGCCATGGCGTTGGAGATCTCACTCCCCTTCAGGACGCAGATCGCGGTGACGATCTGCAGCACGAGACCCCAGAAGACGGTCCGCCAGCGGATGGACTTCTTGTTGTTGGACAGCAGAAACGCGATCGCCAGGATGAGGACGAACCCGATCAGGGCCGAGAAACGCTCCATCGCCACTCCGTTCCGCTACTCGATTGTGAACCGTCGCGCCTTGGTAACAGAGCGTGGGAGTGGTGTCAACGAAATCGTTCAGCACGCTCGCGCGGTCGAGTGCTCAGATCGCGGATGATGACCATCCCCTCCCGCTCGTAGACGACGAACGGCATGCTCACATCCGCATCGCGCTCCACGCCCGGCGACGCGGAGATGGTGAAGTCGCTGACTTCCCACTCGCTGCCGATGCGCGTCCCGATCAGATCTCCGTCGACATTGCGCGCCGCGATGTACGACGCGCCGTCCCAGCCGATCGCCGGTTTCGCGCCGCGCAATGACGCATTCGAGCGGATGACGCGGTCCCCTTCGACGAGCGCGAAGTTCGTGTTCGACCCATCGCTCCAGATGACCGCGAAGTCGCCGTTCGGCTTCACCGCGATCGCCAGATGATTGACGCTCGCCGCGACACCCGCCACGTCGATCGGATTGCTCCCCAGCCGCCTGGCCCGCACCTCCGCCACCAGATTGCAGAAGTGCGGAGTGCAGCCGCTCGTGGCGATCGACTCGAGCCACACCATCGCGCAATTCGGTCCGTCGCACGCGACCGCCGGGCCGGGCGGCGGCGGGATGTACGACACATTCATCGGCTCATGCTTCATCACGTTGCCGATCGGCGAGACATGCACGACGTCGATCCTCTGAGTCTGCTGCAGCACGACGACGAAGCCGTCGATGTCCGCGGCGACCGACGGCCGCTGATACGCGTCGCCGAGGTCCGTGATCGGACCGAGCGTCCGTCCGTCGAACACGACGCGGCCGTAAGCGCGCGATCCTTCGCGCCAGACGACATAGAAGAAATCGTCGAGCGCCGCGACGTCGGGCGTGCTCTGCGCGTTCGGCGATTCCGGCGCGACGAGCAGTTCATTGGCGTGAATGCGCGACTGCTCGTCCCACACCACCAGCGTCTTGCCTGTTTGCGTATGTGCAACCGCGGGAGTAATGGCCAGAAGAAGGGAAAGGGAAACCGTGAGCATTGTGCGTTGATACGGCTGTTAAGGCCGAAATGTCGCGCGTATACTGCCGCGCCATGATTGAGAAGATTGACGAGGCCGTTCGCTACATCCGCGGCCGTTCCGCTCTGCAGCCCGAAGTCGGCGTAATCCTCGGAAGCGGACTCGGCGACGTCGTCGACGCAGTGGAGATCGAAACCGCCATTCCCTACAGTGAAATCCCGGGCGCGAAAGCGTCAACGGTCCTCGGTCATCAGGGCCGCATGATCTTCGGCCACGCCAACGGACGCCGCGTCGTTGTGATGCAGGGCCGCGTGCATTTCTATGAAGGTTACGAGATGCACGAGGTGATGTTCCTCTCGCGCGTCATCGGCCGCCTCGGCATCCGTCAGTTGATCGTCACCAACGCCGCCGGCGGCGTGAACACGTCGTATGTGGCGGGCGATCTGATGCTGATCTCCGATCACATCAACATGATGGGACTCAATCCGCTGCGCGGTCCGAACATCGAAGCGCTCGGCGTCCGCTTTCCCGACATGAGCGAGGCCTATCCCGAGTCGCTGCGCGCGATCGCACGCGAAGTGGCGAAGGAGATCGGCATCGACATCAAGGAAGGTGTCTACCTCGCGCTCTCCGGTCCGACCTACGAGACCCCCGCCGAGATCCGCGCGTTCCGCGTCCTCGGCGCCGACGCGGTCGGCATGTCGACCGTCCCCGAGGTGCTCGCCATGTCGCACATGGGCATCCCGGTCCTCGGCATCTCCTGCATCACCAACATGGCCGCCGGAATCCTGAAGCAGAAGCTGACGCATCAGGAAGTGATCGATACGACCACGCGGGTGCAGAAACAGTTCACCGCACTGGTGCTCGGCGTGCTCAGGAAGGTGTAGGACAGCCGCCCCCGGCTGTCCGGGACAGGCGAGGGCGCCTGTCCTACATCACGAACCGGTAGCCCACCCGATGCACGGTGATCAGGTGCCGCGGCTCGCCCGGCACCATCTCGATCTTCTGCCGCAGCCGCGCGATGTGCGTGTCGACCGTGCGTGACAATGCGTTGTTGTCGTAACCCCACACGTGATCGAGCAACGCCTCGCGACTCACCACTTCGTTCGCGTGATCGATGAGGTAGCGCAGGATCGTGAACTCGCGCGGCGTGAGCTCGATCGCGTCGCCTTTGCGCGTCGCGCGATAGCACTTGAAGTCGAGCGTCACCTCGCCGAACGCGACTTCCGATTGCGCATTGCGCGACGTCCGCCGCAGCACCGCTTCGACCCGCGCCAGCAGCTCCATGAAACTGAACGGCTTCGTGACGTAGTCGTCGGCGCCGACGCGCAGGCCGACGATCTTGTCGATCTCCTGCCCCCGCGCCGTGAGCATGATGACCGGCGTGTGACTGCCGTTCTTGCGCAGCTCGCGGCAGACATCGAGGCCGCTCATCTTCGGCAGCATGACGTCGAGGATGATCAGGTCGTGGTCGCCGCCGGTCGCGCGGCGCAGCGCGTCTTCGCCGTCGGCCGCCATGTCGACGGTGTAGCGCTCGTATTCGAATCCATCGCGCAGCGCGACGGACATTGCAGGATCGTCTTCCACGACGAGGATTCGACTCATGCGTTCTCCAATGTGGCGTCACCAGCGGGCTGCGTCTCTTCAGTTGCCTTGCACGGAATGACGATCGTGAATCTCGTCCCCTCGCCCGGCGCGCTCGCCACCTCCACCCGCCCGCCGTGCGCCTTCACGATGTGCGACACGATCGCCAGCCCGAGGCCGGAGCCCTTCACGTCGTGCACGAGACCACTGCCGACGCGGTAGAACTTCTCGAAGATCTTCTTCTGCTCGCTCGCCGCGATGCCGATGCCGTGGTCCTGGATGACGATGCGCAGCTCGTCGCCGGCGGCGAACGCGCGCACCTCGATCTCTTTCCGGTCGCCGGAGTACTTCACCGCGTTGTCGATCAGATTGACCAGCGCCTGCGCGATCGACTCGCGGTCGAGGCAGACGCGCGGCAGCGACGGCGCGATGTCGACGCTGATGTTGAAGCCGCGCTCGCGCAGCGGCACCTCGAACGCGGCGACGGTGTCGGTGACGATCGCTCCCGGATCGCATTCGTTGAAGCGGTACTTCTTCTCCGCCGATTCGATGCGCGAGAAGTCGAGGATGTTGTTGATCAGCTGCGTGAGCCGGCGGCTCTCCGCCTCGATGTACTCGCCGTACTCGCGGATCTTCTCCGGCTTCTCCACGCGCCCGAGGCGCATGTACTCGCCGAAGACGCGGATCGACGAGAGCGGCGTGCGCAGCTCGTGCGACACGTTCGAAACGAAGTCGCTCTTCATCTGCGAGAGCTTCATCTGACGCGCCGTGGCTTGGATGGCGAGGAACATCGCGGCGATGAGGGCGATGGCCACTCCGCCGGTCCAGAACGCATTGAATCGGAAATTGATGTGCGCCAGCTCCTCGGGTGTGGCGCAGATGTCGCGCGCGCCGAGGAACCAGTCCATGTAGGCGAACTTGAGCGGCTCGCTGATGAACTCGCGCCGGCCCGTGGCGCGCGCCTCGAACATCTTCGGCTCGCCGACCCGGATGACCAGGTCGTGGTGATGCCGCTTCGCCGAGCGCACCGCCAGCTCCGACATCGCGGTCCGCGCCTTGGCGTTGTCGAGGATCACGCCCGCCACGCCGGCGACATGCAGCGCGCCGTCGGTGATCGGCATGACGATGATCCGATTCTGGCGATCGGCGTCATCGATGCTGAGCCCGCGCTGCGGAATCGCGGTGCGGAAGTGATGGACGACGCTCCACGACGCGACCGCCACCTTCATCGCCTGCCCTTCGGCCAGCGGCACCGTGCGCGGTCGCCCGGTCGGATCGAAGGTCGAGACGTCCCACATCTCGTCGCCGAAGCGGACGGTGAAGTAGGTCTTCGCCCCGGGCACGCGCGCGGCCTGAAAGTGCGACTCCAGTCCGTGCGGATCGGTCAGCGCCGACTCGGACAAATCGAGCGCCAGCTCGGTGGCACTGCGGTAATCGCGCTCGACGTCGCGGACCATCTCCGCCACCGCGTTGCGCAGCCAGTTCCGCTCCGCCTGCGCGGTCGTCTCCTCGAGGCGGCGCAGAAAGCGGTACTGCATCACCAGCAGCACGGTGAGCGGCACCAGTGTCAGTGCGGCGACCCACACGATCGAGGTCCGGACGAATCTGCGCATCAATGCTGCCAAGCGTACGACACCTTCGCGAATACGGTGCTTCCGTGACGGCGCAGGCGCGACGCGTCGTCGAGCAGACGCTCATCGCCGTAGCCGGCGTAGAAGACCGTCTGCCAGTTCAGCCGATATCCGTACAGCAGCGACGTCGTGAAGCCGCCCGTGCGGACCGCCTGATCGACCGCGTCGTACTGCGCGATGGCCCGCACCAGCGACCGCGGCGAGATCGTGTACGTCGCCTTCAACCGTTCGATCTGCGCGGCGAAGACGCGCTCTCGGTTGCCCACATGAAGCCACTCGTGATTCGCGGTCAGCTGCAGATCGAGATGATCGGTCGGCCGCACCGCGCCCGACAACTGCAGCGACGCGCCATGTCCCTTGCGCCCTTCGCTGTAATCGAGCTTCTCGCCCGCCGTGCCGTGCAGCACGATCGACGTGAGCCAGCGCGACGGAACGCCGCGCAGATCGAACTCTGCGAACGAATAACCGACAGGCGAGGGCGCCTGTCCCACACGATCGCGATCGGCGAAGTGCATCGTGATCCAGCCGCGGCTCGCGAACGGACCGCCTTCGAAGTAGACGCCGGGATAGAGGCCATCGTGCACCAGGTTGCCGTCTTTCGTGGCGACGATCCGCTCGACGCCGAGGTATGGGCGGATGAACGAGACACCCGACTGCGGGTAGAGGTGATAGCCCCCTTCACCATAGAAACTGCGGATGCCGACCTGCGGCACGAAGCCATCGTCGGCGCGGAACGAATCGGAGAAATCGCGCACGCCGGCGAAGAGGTCGTATCTGTTCTTGTCGCGCGTGGCGTAGACGCGGAGGGCGTGGCCGGTCGACGTCGACGTCGTGCTGCTCACCAGTAACTGCCCGATCACCCGATCGCTCTCGTTCGGCTTGTACAGAAAATCCGGCCCGAGCACGCGATTGTGCTCGCCGCTTCCCTCGCGGATCGTCGTCAGAAATCCGATGAACGACTTCCCGATCGTCTGCCGCACGCGTCCGATGCCGGCGAGCGTTCGATCGTCGCGCGTGGCGGTGCGATTGCCCAACGCGGCAGGCAGGATCGTCGTCCCTCCCGCGCGATCGCTCGCCAGCAGCGCGGTGTACGCGAGGTTGCCCGACTGTCCCGTCGCGCGCATCCCCCACGCCGGCGATTCGATCGAGCGCGTGTAGACCGCGCGGATCGGCGTGTTCAGCAGATCGACCCCCTCGAGAAAGAACGGCCGCTTCTCCGGATACTCGAACGCGAAGCGGCTGTTCGCGCTGATGTTCGGCACGTCCGACTCGATCTGCGAGAAGTCGGGGTTGAGCGTCGCGTCGAACGTCAGCGCGGTCGACGGACTCCATTTCAGATCGCCGCCGGTATCGCCGCGCAGCGGCTCCGCGGCCATCCGCGATTCGAGGTTGCGGCTCTCCACCCGCTGCGCGCTCGTGTACGGCGCGATGGTGAGATGCCCGCCCGCCGGCAGTCCGGCGATGCCGCCGAATTCGTCCTCGTGGCAGATGAAGCAGTTGCTCGACTTCGGGATCTCCACGTTCGCCATCACGTAGCGGAAGCGGCGCGGGTAGTTGCGGAGGAACATCACGCCCCATGTCTGCGGATCGCGCGCGGGGTAGCGCAGCGTCGACAGCGGGATGCGGATCTCCGCGCTCCAGCCGTCGTGCGTCACGCGCGCCGCCGACTCGAAGAAGTAGTCGGGCGAGAAGTCCTCGCTGTAGATCGTGTCGTCGAAATTGCTGTCCGCCTGGATGCCGCGCGCGTTGACACGGAAGCCCATGGCCGAGCGGCGCTCGGCGCGCGTGTCGATCATCACCTCGACCCAGTCCTGGTCTTCCAGCAGCCGGTCGCGATCGACGAACGGCGCGCGGATGTCGCCGGGACGCGGGTCGTGCGCCTCGAACGCGACGTAGACGAACGCCGAGTCGTATGCGATGCGCGCCACGGTCTTCGCCGGCGGCTCGGCGTTGTTCGTCTTCATGTACTCGACGAAGCGCTCCACGCGCGCCGCGTTGCGCCAGCCGGAGTCGGCGAGATCGCCGTCGACGACCACCGAGCCCTCCAGCCGCGGGATGGTCAGCCCGGCTCGCGCGGAGAGCGCGGCAAGGAGCAGCGTGAGGAACATCGTGCGTCGCATGACGCGCAATGTGCGCCCGCGGCGGCGCGAAGTCTTCCGCGCACGGTTACACGATGTGAAAAGAAGTTACGAGCGGTGAACGTTGCGTGACGCTAACGTCCGACGATCAACCGCGCCAGCATCAACCCCGCGAATCCGGCGATCAGACATCCGATCACCGTCACGCCGATGTTCAACATCCCGGTCGACCACGACCCCAGGCGAAAGTAGTTCGTCGTCTCGTAGTTGAACGTCGAATAGGTGGTGAAGCCGCCCATGACGCCCGCCGTCAGCATCACGCGCACATCGGCCGGCAGCAGCTCCGTCGCGCTCCCGACATGCATGATGAACGCGATGAGAAACGACCCGAGCACATTGACGATGAGCGTCCCGTACGGAAACGCCGGACTCATGGCTGAGGCCGCCCAGAGCGCGGTGAGATAGCGCGCGCCGCTGCCGATCGCGCCGCCGGCACAGACGAGAAGGAGGCGCATCAGGCCTTACCTCCGTTATCATGAGTCGGCGTCCATCTCATGATTCATTTCTATCACGTCACCAAACGGTTCGACCGCTACTCGACCGCTTTGCATGACCTGACGTTTCAGATCGAGAAGGGAGAATTCGTCTTCCTGACCGGTCCGAGCGGCGCCGGAAAATCGACGCTGCTGAAGCTGATCCTCCGCCAGATCACGCCGACCGAAGGGCAGGTCGTGGTCAATGGCCGCAACCTCAACACCATCCGCCGTTCCGTCCTCCCCTTTTTCCGGAGAGAGATCGGGATGGTCTTTCAGGATTTCAAGCTCATCGAGCGGATGACGGTCTTCGAGAACCTCTCCTTCATCCTCACGGTGCTCAACGTCTCGCCGCGCGAGCACAAGCGGAAGGCGTACGCCGCGTTGCGCGCGGTCGACCTGCATCACCGGATGAACGCGTATCCGCTGCAGCTCTCCGGCGGCGAGCAGCAGCGCGTGGCGATCGCCCGCGCGCTGATCAACGACCCGCTCGTCCTCATCGCCGACGAGCCGACCGGCAACCTCGATCCCGACATGTCGCAGGACATCATCCGCATCTTCAACGACGCGAACCTCCGCGGCTCGACGGTGCTCCTCGCCACACACGACCGCGACCTGATCCGCGAGAGCGGCCGCCGCGTGATCACGCTCGAGCATGGGCGCATCACCGATGAGAAGGTCTCCGTCGGCGAGCGCGCTCCGGCGCGAACCGACAGCGTCTTCGGACTGGCGCAATAGTGGCGCGCGAGTTCAACTCCCAGGGCCGCCACGAGCCGAACGTCCCCTCCAACACCATCACCTATTTTCTGAAGGAAGCGCTGCGCCGCACCTGGGCCTCGAAGCGCACCAGCTTCGTCGCCGTGGCGATGATCGCCATCTCCCTCTTCGTCCTCGGCTGCTTCCTCCTTCTCTCCGAGAATCTGCAGCGCGCCGTGGAGCGCTGGCAGGGACACTCGCGCGTCACCATCTACCTCAACTCCGAGATCACGCCCGATCAGCAGCGCGCCGTCGACGCGTTCCTCGCATCGCACAACGAGCTCGCCGCGCGCCGCTTCGTCACGAAGCAGGAAGCGCTCGCCCGCTTCAAGAGCTACTTCACGAACCTCGCGGAAGTGGCGGGCAATCTCGAGGAGAACCCGTTCCCGCCGTCGTACGAGATCGAGCTGCGGCCCGGCGTCGCGCAGTCGCGCGGCTTCGAGGCGCTGATGACCGAGGTGCGCAAGCTCGCCGGCGTCGACCAGGTGCAGTTCGACTGGGAGTGGACGCGCCGCCTGCGCCGCATCATCGAGATGCTGAACATCATCGGCATCGCCGCCGGCGGCGTGCTGGCGATGGCCGCGGCGTTCACCATCGCGAACGTCATCCGCCTGACGATGATGCTCTACCACGAAGAGATCGAGATCATGCGTCTCGTCGGCGCGACGGAGCGGATGATCCGCGGACCGTTTCTGATCGAAGGACTGCTGCAGGGAACGATCGGCGGCATCGTCGCCGTGGCGGTGCTCGCGGCCACATTCTTCGCCGGCCAGCGGACGCTCGCGCCGTCGTCGTCGCTGCTGTGGGGCTTCCTCTTCGGCTGCTTCCTCCCCTGGCAGAAGATCGCGCTCTTGATCCTCGGCGGCACGGTCGCCGGCTGGTTCGGCAGCTGGCTCTCGGTGCACGAGCGGACGGAGGAGGCGTGATGGATTTCCCGCGCAAGACCGCCGACCCGCGTGATCCGCGCGCGTCATCGCTGCTGATCCCGTCGACGTCGTTCGAGGACGGCGATTTCGTGCTCGTCGGCCTGCCGTTCGACAGCTCGATTCCATCGCGCCCCGGCGCCCGCATGGGACCGCGCGCGTTCCGCGACGCGCTTCCGTCGCTCACCACCTTCGGCCGCAACACCGAGCTCGCCGGACGCATCTGCCGCGACCTCGGCGACATCGACCTGCCGTCGACGTCGGTCCGCGTTGCACATGAACGTGTGCAGTCCGTTTCACGCGAGATCTTCAGCCGCAACGCCAGGCCGTTCTTCATCGGCGGCGACAACGGACTGACCGGCGCGATCTTCCGCGGCCTCGCAGACGCCCAACCGAAACTCCGCCTCGGCATCGCCGCGATCGATTCGCATTACGACGTCCGCGAGTACGACGACGAGGAGTCGCTCTTCAGCGGCACGCCGTACCGCCGCGCGCTGGAGACGGAGGTCGTCAGCGGCGACCGGCTATTTCTCATCGGCGCGCGCGACTTCGCCAACTCGTCCTACTACGACCGCTGGGTGCGCGAGCAGCGGATCAACGTCGTGCCGGTCGAGACATTCGATCAACGGCGCGCGGCCGACATCGGACGCGAGATCCGGACGAAGCTCGAAGCGATGTGCGACGCGATCTTCATCTCCATCGACATCGACGCCGTGGAGATGCCCGGATCGTCCGCCGCCGCGCCGGGCGGCCTGCAGTCGCGCGAGACGATCGCTCTCGTGCGCGAGCTCGCACAATCGCCGAAGGTCATCGGCTGCGATCTCTCCGAGCTCTCGCCGCCGTGGGACGTGAGCGGCCTGACCGCGAAGCTCGCGGCGCGACTGTTTCTCGAGGTGTTCGCCGCCGGAGCGCGGGCGTCCCGCCCGCAGTGATCGAGCGTCCCGCTCGATCACTAGATCGGTCGCCGGACGAGACGTCCGGCGACTGCGGGCGAGGACGCCCGCGCTCCAATACAATCCCGCGTCGATGAAACTCGTCGAGTGCGTCCCCAACATCTCCGAAGGCCGCCGTCCCGAAATCTACGAAGCGGTCGCCGCCGCCGCCGCCTCCGTCAGCGGCGTGACCGTCCTGAACATCGACCCGGGCGCTGATACGAATCGTACGGTCATCACCTTCGTCGGCGAGCCGGAGCCGGTGCTCGAAGCGGCGTTCCGGCTCGTGCAGCGCGGCGTGGAGCTGATCGACATGTCGCTCCACCGCGGCGCGCATCCGCGCATCGGCGCGGTCGACGTCGTGCCGTTCGTCCCGGTCTCCGGCGTGACGATGGATGACTGCGCGCACCTCGCGCGCCGCCTCGGCGAGCGCGTCGGCAAAGAGCTGCAGGTGCCGGTCTACCTCTACGAGTTCGCCGCCAGCGCGCCGCATCGTCGCAATCTCGCCGACATCCGCGAGGGCGAGTACGAAGGGCTCGCGCGGAAGATCACGCACATGGACTGGCAGCCCGACTTCGGTCCCGCCGTCTTCAATCCGCGCTTCGGCGCGAGCGTCATCGGCGCGCGCAAGTTCCTCGTCGCCTACAACGTCAACCTCAACACGCTCGACAAGCGGCTCGCCACGCGCGTCGCCTTCGACGTCCGCGAGCGCGGCCGGATGAAGCGCGACGACGAAGGCAATCCGATCCTCGACGCGAAGGGCGAGCCGGCGTGGGAGCCGGGTCTGCTCAAGTCAGTGAAGGCGGTCGGCTGGGTGATCCCCGAATTCGGCTGCGCGCAGGTGTCGATCAACCTGACCGATCTCGACATCACGCCGCTGCACGTCGCGTTCGACACCTGCGAGGAGCGCGCGCGCGACCGCGGCCTGCGCGTGACGGGCTCGGAGATCGTCGGCCTCGTGCCGCGCCAGGTCCTGCTCGACGCCGGACGCCACTACCTCGCCCGCATGGGCCGCCCCACCGGCGTCCCCGAAGCCGCGGTCATCCACGCCGCGATCCGCACGCTGGGGCTTTCCGAGGTCAAGACATTCGATCCCCGCGAACGCGTGATCGAGTACCGCCTGGCCAAGACGCCGCGCCTCGCGTCGATGACCCTCCGCGAATTCGTCGACGACCTCTCCAGCGAATCCCCCGCCCCCGGCGGCGGCTCCGTCTCCGCCCTCGCCGCCTCCATGGCCGCCGGCCTAGCAGCGATGGTCGCCGTGCTCTCGCACACGAAGAAGGGCTTCGAAGCGAAGCACGAACAACTCGACCAGATCGCCACGCGCGCGCAACAGCTGAAGGATGAAATGCTCGCCGCCGTCGACAACGACACCGCGGCGTTCGATCTGCTGCTCGAAGCGTTCCGGCTGCCCGCGTCTCCCGAGCGCGATTCCGCGATCAACGAAGCGACGATCGGCGCGGCGCTCGTGCCGCTCACCGTTCTCGAGGAGTGTCCCGCGATCATCGAGTTGTGCCGCGAGATCGGCGCGATCGGATTGCAGGCGTCGTTGTCGGATGCTGGGGTTGGGGCGCAGATGGGACGGGCGGCGGCGGCCGGCGCTTATCAAAACGTGTGCATCAACCTCGCGTCCGTGAAAGACGAACGCAAAGCTGAACTACTCAGTCGAGCCGACACCGCGTGGAACAAATCCAAAGAGCTCCACGCGCTCGCCGAGACTGAGATTCTCGTCGCCCTCAGAAACTCAGCAACCTAGCAACCCAGCAACTATTTCTCAAACTCCCAAGCAATCTTCTTCAACACCCGATCCACCCGCTCAATCAACTGCAAGATGTCCTTCTTCGCATGCGCCGCCGAGAAGAACGCCGCCTCCAGCTGCGACGGCGGCAGATACACACCTTCGCCCAGCATCAGGTGAAAGAACCGCGCGAACTTTTCGCGGTTCGAGGTATTCGCGGAGTTGAAGTCGAACACCGGCCCCTCGGTGAAGAAGATGGTCCACATCGAGCCGACACGGTTGAGGGTCACGGACACGCCGTGCTTCTCCGCGGACGACGTCACCCCCGCTGCGAACTCGGCGCTGCGTTCTTCGAGGTCGGCGTAGATCGACGAGTTTTTCAAAACAGAGAGCGTCGATTTTCCGGCGGCGACGGCGATCGGATTTCCGGACAGCGTTCCGGCCTGGTACATCGGGCCGAGGGGTGAGACGAGCTTCATCAGGTCGGCACGGCCGCCGTAGGCGCCGATCGGCATGCCGCCGCCGATGATCTTGCCGAGGGTCGTGATGTCGGGCTTGATGTTGTACAGCGCCTGCGCGCCGCCGTACGACACGCGGAAGCCGGTCATCACCTCGTCCAGGATCAGCAGCGAGCCGTTCTTGTCGCAGATCTCGCGCAATCCCTCGAGAAATCCGAACGCCGGCGGGACGCATCCCATGTTCCCCGCGACCGGCTCGACGATGATCGCCGCGAGGTCGTCGTCGACCGCCGCGCGCACCGCGTCGAGATCGTTGTACGGCACGCTGATCGTCAGCTTCGTGACCTCGGCCGGCACGCCCGCCGAGTCGGGGACGTTGAACGTCGCACCGCCCGATCCCGCCTTGACCAGCAGCGAGTCGACGTGGCCGTGATAGCCGCCGTCGAATTTCAGGATCTTGTTCCGACCCGTCGCCGCGCGCGCGAGCCGCAGCGCGCTCATCGTCGCCTCGGTGCCGGAGTTGACCAGGCGGATCATCTCGATCGACGGGATGGCCTGCACCACCATCTCCGCCAGCTCGATCTCCCCCGCCGTCGGCGCGCCGAACGAGAAGCCGCGCGTGGCGGCCTTCTTCACCGCTTCGACGACGTAACGGTGGCCATGCCCGAGGATCATCGGCCCCCATGAGCCGACACAGTCGATGTATTGAAGGTTGTCGGCGTCGAAGATCCGCGAGCCCTGCGCCTGTTCGATGAACGGCGGCGTCCCGCCCACTCCGCCGAAGGCCCGGACGGGCGAATTCACGCCGCCGGGGATGATCTCCTGAGCCCGTTGAAAGAGAGCGTCTGATTGCTTACCCATGCGGCGCGGATTCTATTCGAGCCGGCGCGCGCGGCAGCGTGAGTTGCACGAACATCGATACGTGATGAAGGACACGTGCTAGGTTGCGCGAATGATCGCGCGCATCTGGCACGGACGGACGACGAACGAAAAAGCAGCTGAATATCTGCAGTTTCTCCGCGAACGCGCCATTCCCGACTATCGCGCCACGCCCGGCAACATCAGAGCGCTGGTTCTGCAACGGCATGAGGCCGACGTCACGCACTTCCTCACGTTCAGTCTGTGGGAGTCCTTCGACGCCATCCGCGCCTTCGCCGGCAAAGACGTCGAGAAGGCGCGGTACTACCCCGAGGACAAGGACTTCCTGCTGGAGTTCGAGCCGAACGTCGTGCACTACGAGGTCTGGGACGAGTGAGTCTCATTCCCGTTCTCCTCCTCGCCACCGCCGCTCTCGCCGCCGAGCCGCTCGCCATCCAGGACAACAGCTTCTTCATCGAAGAGGCCTACAACCAGGAAGCGAACGTCGTGCAGCACATCTTCACGTACCAGCGCGATCGCGACGGCTCGTTCTCGCCGCGCCTGTCGTACCTCGTGCACGATCACGCGGCGCAGTTCAACCTGCCGGTGTCGATCGTGTTGTCACCGCGCGTCGTCACGCACTGGAACGCCGGCGCCACGGTCTCGCGTCATGAACATTCGTGGAGTGGCGGCGGCAGCGTGATCGTCGCAGCGCTACCGAAGATGCATCTCATGCTCGAGGTGTTGCGGCAGCCGGATGCGACGCTGGTCAGCCCCGGCATCCGCTGGGCGCACGACCTGCCGCATCAGTTGCAGATCGTCCCCGGCATCGCCATGCCGGTCGACACGCGCACGCACGACAGGTCGCTGTTCCTTTACCTCAGCTTCGAGCATCCGTTCCGTTGAGTCGCGACTCGATCCGCCGGTCGGGCACGAGCCAGATCAGCGCGACCGTCACGTAGATCGCGTCGGAGATCAGCTGATGCACGAACGCCGCGGGGATGGCGATCAGGTACAGCACGATCGAGATCTTTCCCTTCCGGTCCGACCCCACCGCCGTCGCCAGCTTCGAATGCGGTCCCTGCACGGCGATGATTCTCGTCTGCAGAATCGTGTACGCGATCGCGGCGAGGACGAGCACGGCGCCGTAGACCGCGGTCGGCAGCGGCGCGTTGTGGTTATCGCCCATCCAGCCGGTGGCGAACGGCACGAGCGAAAGCCAGAAGAGCAGGTGCAGGTTCGCCCAGAGCACGCCGCCGCTGATCCGCTCCGTGGCGTGGATCATGTGGTGGTGATTGGTCCAGTAGATGCCGAGGTAGATGTAACTGAGGACGTAGCTGAGAAACGACGGCAGGACCGGGGTGAGCGCGTCCCACGTCGCGCCGTGTGGGATCTTCAGCTCGAGGATCATGATCGTGATGAGGATGGCGATCACGGCGTCGCTGAATGCTTCCAGTCGTGTCTTGGTCATGAGCGATTGTAAGAAGTGTAAAACTCCGCGCCCCCCAATTGACGCCGGCGAGACCCGGCCCTAACTTGCCGACAAGGTCTCCCGCATTCCACAACTAACGAACGTTACACGGGATGGACAGCGATCTGTCCGTAGAGAGGGGATTCACGTGAAACGGAAGCTCACAGCCCTCGGAATTCTCTTTTTCCTCATCGCCGTCGGTGCGGCGGCGAACACCGCGCCCACCATCACGGCGGCCGCGCCGATCAATCTCACCCAGGGCGATCCCGCCACGAGCGCGATCATCGCCACCGTCAACGATGCCGAAGACGGCGCCGGCTCGCTGAGCGTCGTCGCGACGAGCGTGCCAGGCGGCATCACCATCGACTCCATCAGCAACAACAACGGCTCGATCAGCGCCTACATCACGGCGGCGTGCGATGCGAGCAGCTCCAACAACATCGTCCTCGAGGTCACCGACAGCGGCGGCCTCACCGCGACCGCCACCTTCCAGGTCTTCGTGCAGTCCACCCTTCCACCGCCCATTCCGACCATCACCGCCGCGACCAACGGCACCGGCACGAGCGACCAGGCCTGTCCCGAGCAGCCGCTCGTGCTCACCGCCCACTCGTTCGAAGCGACGTCGTACCAGTGGTACCAGGACGGCGGCGCGATCGACGGCGCGACGAGCCAGACCTACTCCGCAACGTCCGCCGGCACGTACACCGTCACCGCCGCCAACGCCTGCTACACCACCGCGCAGTCATTCATGCCGTACGTCGTGCAGAACCCGACGCCGCACAAGGCGAATCTCTCCGTGCTGAGCGGATCGGCCAGCTTCTGCGAAGGCGATCCCTTCCCCACGCTCTGGTCCGACAGCGCCACCGGCATCCAGTGGTACAGCAACGGCTTCCCCATCTCCGGCGCCAACAACCAGTACCTCGTGGCCACCGAATCGGGCTCCTACACGGTGATCCTCAACGCCCTCGGCTGCCACAGCCAGGAGTCCGATCCCATCATCGTGACGAGGACGCCGGCCCCTTCCGCGCCGACCATCACCGCGGCCGCAAACGGCACCGGCACGAGTGACCAGGCCTGTCCCGAACAGCCGCTGCTGCTCGTCGCGCACGACAGCAATTCATCTCTGACCAACTACCAGTGGTACCACGACAACGACGCGATCGACGGCGCCACGAGCAATCAATACTCGGCGACCGGTTCCGGCGACTACTCGATCGTCGCCACGCTGAACGGCTGCAGCGCGCGCTCGAACGTCTACACCGTGCAGAATCCGACGCCGCACAAGGCAACGATCTCCGTCCTGTCCGAGTCGACGACCATCTGCACCAACCCCGGCGGCTGGGGCGTCCAGCTCCAGTCCGACAGTGCGACCGGCATCCAGTGGTACAACAACGGCTTCCCCATCTCCGGCGCGAACAACCAGAACCTGCTCGCCACCGAGTCCGGCTCCTACACCGTCATTCTCAACGCCCTCGGCTGCCACAGCGAGGAATCGGATCCGATCGTCGTCACCGTCAACACCGCTCCCGAGACGCCGGTCATCACCGCGACGCAGAACAGCACCGGCACGAGCGATCAGGCATGTCCCGAAGTGCCGCTCGTGCTGACGGCAAATGACTCGAACCCGAGCTCGACGTCGTATCAGTGGTACGTCAACAACGAGACGATCGACGGCGCGACGAGCAAGACGTACTCGGCGACACGCAGCGGCGATTTCACGGTCACCGCCACGTCGCCCGAGGGATGCAGCATGACCTCGGGCGCCTACACCGTGCAGAACCCCACGCCGCATGCGCCGTTCATCAGCGCGCGCAGCGCGATGACCTTCTGCACCGGCGGCAGCGTCATCCTCGACTCCGACAGCGCGACCGGCATCCAGTGGTTCAAGGACGGCGTCGCCATCTCCGGCGCGACGCATCAGAGCTACACCGCCACGACCTCCGGCTCCTACAACGCGCAGCTCAACGCCCTCGGATGCCACAGCCAGTTCGGCACGGCGATCGTCGTCACCGTCGTCGACTACCCGTCGACTCCGACCGTCACCGGCACGAGCGATCAGGCGTGTCCCGAACAGCCCCTCACGCTCACCGCGAGCTCGTCCGGCGCCACGTCGTTCCAGTGGTATCGCGATGACGAGCTGCTCTCCGGCGAGACCGGTCCGACACTCACCGTCACTGCCGCATCGAGCTACTCCGCGACAGCGACGAACGGCACCTGCACTACGCCGCGCTCATCCGGCTACGCCGTGCAGAACCCGACGCCGCATGCGCCGTTCCTGAGCGCGCGCAGCGCGACGACCTTCTGCACCGGCGACAGCGTCATCATCGACTCCGACAGCGCAACCGGCATCCAGTGGTACAAGGACGGCGTCGCCATCTCCGGCGCGACGCATCAGAGCTACACCGCCACGACCTCCGGCTCCTACAACGCGCAGCTCAACGCCCTCGGCTGCCACAGCCAGTTCGGCACGGCGATCGTCGTCACCGTCGCCGACTACCCGTCGACTCCGACCGTCACCGGTACGAGCGATCAGGCGTGTCCCGAGCAGCCCCTCACGCTGACCGCGAGCAGCACCGGCGCCACGTCGTTCCAGTGGTATCGCGATGACGAACTGCTCTCCGGCGAGACCGGTCCGACACTCACCGTCACTGCTGCATCGAGCTACTCCGCGACGGCGACGAACGGCACCTGCACTACGCCGCGCTCATCCGGCTACGCCGTGCAGAACCCGACGCCGCATGCGCCGTTCCTCAGCGCGCGCAGCGCGACGACCTTCTGCACCGGCGGCAGCGTCATCATCGACTCCGACAGCGCGACCGGCATCCAGTGGTACAAGGACGGCGTCGCCATCTCCGGCGCGACGCATCAGAGCTACACCGCCACGGCCTCCGGCTCCTACAACGCGCAGCTCAACGCCCTCGGCTGCCACAGCCAGTTCGGCACGGCGATCGTCGTCACCGTCGTCGACTACCCGTCGACTCCGGCCGTCACCGGCGCGAGCGATCAGGCGTGTCCCGAGCAGCCCCTCACGCTCACCGCGAGCAGCACCGGCGCCACGTCGTTCCAGTGGTATCGCGATGACGAACTGCTCTCCGGCGAGACCGGTTCGACACTCACCGTCACTGCTGCATCGAGCTACTCCGCGACGGCGACAAACGGCACCTGCACTACGCCGCGCTCATCCGGCTACGCCGTACAGAACCCGACTCCGCATGCGCCGTTCCTGAGCGCGCGCAGCGCGACGACCTTCTGCACCGGTGGCAGCGTGATCCTCGACTCCGACAGCGCGACCGGCATCCAGTGGTACAAGGACGGCGTCGCCATCTCCGGCGCGACGCATCAGAGCTACACCGCCACGACCTCCGGCTCCTACAACGCGCAGCTCAACGCCCTTGGCTGCCACAGCCAGTTCGGCACGGCGATCGTCGTCACCGTCGCCGACTACCCGTCGACTCCGACCGTCACAGGTACGAGCGATCATGCGTGTCCCGAGCAGCCCCTCACGCTGACCGCGAGCAGCACCGGCGCAACGTCCTTCCAGTGGTATCGCGATGACGAACTGCTCTCCGGCGAGACCAACGCAACGCTGACCGTCACTGCTGCGTCGACCTACTCCGTGACCGCGACGAACGGCACTTGCACCACGCCGAGGTCCGCGGGTTACGTCGTGCAGAACCCGACGCCGCACAAAGCGACGCTCTCCGTCCTGAGCGGATCGCCCACATTCTGCGAAGGCGGCAGCGTGACGCTCTGGTCCGACAGCGCAACCGGCATCCAGTGGTATCGCAACGGCGTCGCGATCTCCGGCGCGACGCAGGAATCGTACGTGGCCAGCGTCTCCGGCTCGTACACCGTCATCCTCAATGCGCTCGGATGCCACAGCAGCGAATCCGACCCGATCGTCGTCACCGTCAACGCGAATCCGAACGCGACGATCACCGCGCCGTCTCTCGTGATCTCCGGCTCGACCAGCAACAGCGCTTCCGTCGCCTCCGCCGGCACCGGCGCGACTTACAACTGGTCGATCAGCGGCGGGACCATCACCGCCGGGAGCGGCACGAACGCCATCACCTTCACCGCCGGTTCGGCCGGAACACTCATGCTCTCCGTGACCGTGACGACCAGCGCCGGCTGCTCCGATACGAAGACGGCGGGCGTGAGCGTCATCAATGCGGTGACCGTGACGTCGGTCAAGGCGACGAGCGGCTCATCCGCCGGCGGCACCTCGGTCACGATCAAAGGGACCAACTTCGAAAGCGGCGCGACGGTCACATTCGGCGGGGTCGCCGCAACGAATGTGGTCGTGAACAGCTCGACCAAGATCTTCTGCACCACACCGGCCCACGCGCAGGGAACGGTCGATGTGGTCGTGACAAACACGAACACCGCGAGCGGCACGCTCAGCGGAGGATTCACGTACAAGAAGAACTGAGGGAAAGTTGGGGGTCGCATCCCAGATGCGACCCCCAACTCAGTACGCGTTCTCGTGACGCAGTCCGTGCAGGACGGTCATGAACAGAATCTTGAAGTCGAGCATCAGCGACCAGTTCTCGATGTAGTAAAGATCGTGCTCGATGCGCATGCGGATCGACGTGTTGCCGCGCCAGCCGTGCACCTGCGCCCAGCCGGTCATCCCTGCGCGCACCTTGTGGCGCAGCATGTAGTGCGGGAACTCGGCGCGGAACTGTTCGACGAACTGCGGGCGCTCGGGACGCGGACCGACGACGCTCATGTCGCCCTTCAGCACGTTCAGCAACTGCGGCAGCTCGTCGAGCGACCAGGCGCGGATGAAGCGTCCCACGCGCGTGCGCCGCGGATCATCGCGATCGGCCCACACCGCGCCGGTCTCCTGCTCCGCGCCGACGCGCATGGAGCGGAACTTCACGATCTGGAACGGCTTGCCGTCGAGTCCCATACGCTCCTGGTGATAGAAGACCGGGCCGCGGTCTTCGAGCCAGATGGCGATGGCCACGATGAGCATCACCGGCGAGAAGACGATGAAGGCGGCGCAGCCGACGACGAGGTCGAACGCGCGCTTCACGAAGCGGCTCCAGCCTTCGAGCGGCGTCTCGGAGAGGTTGATCGTCGGCAGTCCGTCGATGTCCTCGACGCGCGAGCGGAGGACCATGAACTGCAGGAGGTCTGGGACGACGTGAATGGAGACGATGACGCGGACCAGTCGATCGAGCAGCGACATCATCGCCTGCGACGACGCATGCGGCAGCGCGACGAAGACGTGATCGATGTCGTGCTCTTTCACCACCCGCTCCGCGTCGTCGATCGTGCCGAGACATTCCAGTCCGTCGAGCGTCGCATCGTCGCCGTTGCGGAGGTAGCCGGCGATGCGGAACCCGAGGCGGTCGCGATGGGTCTTGATCCGCTCGACGACCGCGCGGGCCAGCTCGCCGTTGCCGGCGATCAGCACGCGATCGAGGTCCTTTCCTTCGCGATGCCGACGTTCCACCGCGCTGCGCACCAGCGTGCGGCCGGTGATCACGAAGACGATCGCGCAGACCATGAACATCAGCAGCGTGAGGCGCGAGTAGAGGACGTCGGGATTGCCGGGGCGGACCCAGAGCAGCACGCCCGACAGCACGACCGTCGCGACGACGGAGCCGATCGCGACGGAGAGCCACTCCTCCGTTTTGCTGCGCGTCGGGCGGATGCGATAGAGCCCCTGCACGGCGAACGCGAGCGGGAAGACGACGGTGACGAGCGGGAGGAGATGCGTGTAGGTCGAGAAGCCCTGCGTCCCTTTGGTCACCGGGATGATCTCGACGTTGAAACGGAGGAACCAGGCGGAGAGCATGGCCAGGTTCGAGGCCACCGCATCGATGATGAGGTAGATCGAGGCGAGGGTTCTGTGTTTGGTCTCGATCATCGCGCGCTGCCGTATCGCTCGATCACGTTGAGGAACTGCTGCGAAAAGCGGGCGCGGCTGAAGGCGGCGGCGTGAGCGCGGATCGCGGCGCGGTCCCACTCATGCGACTCGACCGTATCGAGCGCCCGGCGAAGCGCATCTACAGAGGGGTGATCGAAAAAAATCCCAGTCGTCCCTTCCACCACGGAGTCGAGAACCCCGCCGGCGCGCAACGCCACGACCGGCGTGCCGAGCGCCATCGCCTCGAGCGGCGTGATCCCGAAATCTTCGATTCCCGGGAGGATCAGGCTGCGCGCGTGCGACAGACGTTCGACGATTCTATCCCTCTGTACGTGGCCCAGCAGTTGGACGTTGGGTGGCGCGGTGCGTTTCAGTTTGTCGAGAAGAGGGCCGCTGCCGATGATCGTGAGTTGCCGGTTGCCGGTTGCCTCGATGGCCAGCTCGATTTTCTTGTACGGAACGAGCGCGGAGACGATGAGATGTTCCTCGCCGCGCGCATCGTTCAGCGGCGCATCGAGAAACGCTTCATCGACGAACGGATGCACGACCTCGGCGTCCCTCGCGTAGTAGCGCTTGATCCGGTCGCGGACGAACGTCGAATTCGCCACGAACGCCGTCACCCCCGCGCTCGTCTTCACGTCCCACCGCTGCAGCCACGGCCGGATCAGCGACGCCGCGGTGCGCGTGAACGGCTTCGAGCGCGGGAAGTAATCATCGAAGCGGTCCCACATGTAGCGCATCGGCGTGTGGCAGTAGCAGATGTGCGGCCGCCCCTTCGCGTCGATCCCCTTCGCCACGCAATGACTCGACGAGATGATCAGATCGAACGACGAGAAGTCCCAGCTCCGCGCCGCGCGGGGATAGAGCGGCAGTAGCTCGCGATAGTCACGCACGCGTTGCGCGGCCGCCTGCAGGTACGACGTGTGGATCGTGCGCGACTCGATCTTCGCCGACATTGCGCCGGGAAAGTGGAAGAGGGTGAAGAGCTCGGCCTGGGGAAAGAGCTCGAGGATCGCCTCGAGCACCGCCTCGCCGCCGCGCATCCCGGTCAGCCAGTCGTGAACGACCGCGACGCGAGCGGTCATTTGTCTTTCTTCGGCTCGGGCGTCGAGGCGAGCGGGTAATCCCCATCCGCCGCGCAGGCATCGCAGAGGTGATCGTTCCGCATGTACTCATCCGCCGGCGTCTCGGCCAGACAGCGGATGCAACGATGCTTGCCGGTGCGCTCCGGAAGGGAGCGAGGGGCGTTTTCCATTTCGGGGGCACGATAGCAGAGGAATGTACGATTGTTATCCCCGTCAGGAGCATCCAAATGATCAACATCCGCAAAGCCGAGGAGCGTGGGCATTTCAACCACGGCTGGCTCGACACGTGGCACACCTTTTCGTTCGCCGATTACTACGATCCGGGGCAGATGGGATTCCGTGCGCTGCGCGTAATCAATGACGATCGCGTCGAGCCGGGCGTCGGCTTCGGGACGCATCCGCATCGCGACATGGAGATCATCACCTACGTCCTCGACGGCGAGCTGGCGCATAAGGACAGCATGGGCAACGGCTCGATCATCCGTCCGGGCGAGGTGCAGCGGATGAGCGCCGGCACCGGCATCCGTCACAGTGAGATGAATCCGTCGCCCGCGCAGTGGCTGCATCTGCTGCAGATATGGATCGTCCCCGACCGCGCCGGCATCACGCCGAGTTACGAACAGAAGATGTTCGAGACGAGCGAGCGTCAGGGACGTTTGCGTCTCGTCGCGTCGCCCGATGGCGCGGATGGCTCGGTCAGCATTCATCAGGACGTCCGGCTCTACGCGACTCTGCTCGACGCCGAGGAGGTCTCGCATCAGTTCGATGAAGGGCGCTATGGCTGGTTGCATGTCGCACGCGGGAGCGCTGTCGTGAACGGGATCGAGCTGAGGGCGGGCGACGGGGCGGCGATCTCGGAGGAGAAGTCGTTAACGATCAAGGGTGATGGGGCGGAAGTGCTGTTGTTCGATATGGCGTAATTCGGAGCGACCACGATTGAAGAAACTTGAAAGAGCGAAGCGCATCGGCACCATTCTGGATTCGCTCTACCCCCTCCCCCCCATCCCCCTCGCGCACGCCGATCCCTTCACGCTCCTCGTCGCCGTCGTGCTCTCCGCGCAGACCACAGACGCGCGCGTGAACCTGGTCACGCCGGCGTTGTTTGCGAAGGCGAGCACGCCGGCGGCGATGGCGAGGCTGAGCGTCGCGGAGATCCTCGAGCCGATTCGCAGCTGCGGACTGGCGCCCGGCAAAGCGAAGAACATCAAGCGTCTCGCGGAGCTCCTCGTCGAAGAGCACGGCGGCAAAGTCCCGGCTGACATGGAGGCGCTGGAGAAGCTCCCCGGCGTCGGGCACAAGACGGCGAGCGTGGTGATGACGCAGGCGTTCGGCAGGCCCGCCTTCCCGGTCGACACGCACATCCATCGCCTCGCGCATCGCTGGAAACTGTCGAACGGCAAGTCGGTCGAGCAGACCGAGCGCGATCTGAAGAAGCTCTGGCCCGAGGAGGAGTGGGGACGGCGGCATCTGCAGATCATCTATTTCGGACGCGAATATTGTCCGGCCCGCGGGCATGAGAAGAGCGCCTGTCCGGTTTGTTCGTGGGTCTGATGAATCGCGTCTTCATCCTTCTTCTATTGGCTTTCACCGCGCGCGCCGAAGAGGTCGTCATCGGCCCCGCGCCGATGTGGGTCCGCCCGCTGATCGTCGACGCGCCCGCCGCGGAGCCGAAGAACGAGGTCCGCTACGGCATCTACACTCTGCTCGACGATCACCAGGTCCACGTCGACGGCACGGTCGTCGACTACCACCGCCGCGTCCGAAAGGTCCTCACCTCGGGCGGCGTCCAGAACGCCTCGGAGCTCTCCATCGACTTCGATCCGTCGTACGAGACGGTCGTCCTCCACTCCGTCGTGCTGCTGCGCGGCGGCAGGACGATCGACGAGCTGCCGCTCGCCACGATCCGCGTCATCGACAAGGAAGACGAGTCCGATGAAGGGATCTACGACGGCACGCGCAGCGCGCTCGTGATCCTGAGCGACGTTCGTCCCGGCGACCTCCTCGATTACTCCTGGTCGGTCCGCGGCGCGAATCCGATCCTCGGCGGAAAGTTCGCCGACGAATTCAACCTCACCGCGTCGACGCCGACGCATCTCATCCGCCATCGCCTGATCTGTCCCGCATCGCGGCCGCTGCATTTCAGCGTGAAGCCGCGGATCGAGAACGGCGAGTACATCTGGGAAAGCCGCGACGTCCCGCCGATCGACGTCGAGGACCAGCTCCCCGACTGGTTCGATCCGTACACGCACGTGCAGGTGAGCGAGTTCGGATCGTGGGCCGAAGTCGGACAGTGGGCCGTGCAACTCTTCGCCATCGACGACCGCTCGCGAGCCGCGGTGCACGCTGTGGCACAGACACTCCTGTCTGTGCACCCCAAAGACCCCGTCACCGCCGCCATCCGTTTCGTGCAGGACGACATCCGCTACCTCGGGATCGAGATGGGGCGCAACTCGCACGAGCCGCATCAACCGGCCGACGTCCTCACGCAGCGCTGGGGCGACTGCAAGGACAAGTCGCTCCTCCTCGCCGCGCTCCTCCGCGAGCTCGGCGTCGAGGCGTATCCGGCAATGGTCAACACCAACCTCCGTCACGAGATCGACGCGCAGCTCCCCTCGCCCTTCCTCTTCGACCACGTCATCACGCAGGTCGTCGTGAAGGGGAAGACGTACTGGGTCGACGGCACGCTCGGCGATCAGGGCGGCACGCTGGAGACGATCGACACGCCGAACGACGAGCGTGCGCTGGTCGTGCGCGCCGATACGAACGCGCTCACCACCATCGCGAACAACGACAAGTCCTCGGCCGTCATCGAGCAGACCTACACCGCGCGCGACTACACCTCGCCGGTCATCCTCGACGTCGTCAGCGTCTATCGCGGCAGCAACGCCGATCGTTTCCGCTCCTCGCTGGTCAGCGATTCGATCACCGACATCTCGCGCGACCGCCTCAATCGCTACGCCGCCGATCATCCGAAGATCGAGGCGCTCGGACTGCCGCAAATCGCCGACGACCGCGAGCGGAACGTCATCACGCTGCGCGAGCGCTACCGCATCCGCGACCTCTGGAAGAACGGCGCCTGGACCTGTTCGGCGCACATCATCAACAGCCACCTCGACCGGCCGGCGCGACGCATCCGGACCATGCCGCTGGCGTTCGACTATCCGCTCGACGTCACGCAGCGGGTCATCGTCCGTCTCCCCGATCATCTCGACATCGAGAGCTTCCGCGACGAGGTCGACTCGGCGGTGTTCAGTTTCGACCACGAGGTCAGGAACAGCGGAAACGTCATTACGGCGACGTATCACCTGCGCGGTTTGCGCGACGGCGTGCCGGCGGACGCGGTCGCCGATCATCTGATGAAGATTAATGATGTGAGCGACAGTCTCGGGCTGACCATTGACCCGATCGACGACGCGCCGCCGATCACGAAATTGAAGCGGTCTCTGCTGCGGCACATAGCGGCAGCGATCTCGCTATCCATCCTTGTGGCGTTGCTGACTGCCATCGTTCTGTGGCGGGCGCGGCGCCGCTTGCAAGTACGTGATTCTGGAAATTATCTTCATGAGGGTGGCGTTGCCTGAATGAATCCAATCGCGTGATGTATCTGCGATGACGTTCGTGACAGCAACACCGACTTCAGGGGAACAAACAAAGGAGATAAGCAGCACATGCGTACAACCGGCACAGTCAAGTGGTTCAACGATGCGAAGGGCTTCGGCTTCATCACCACCGAGGGTGGCGAAGACGTTTTCGTGCATTTCTCGGCGATCCAGTCGAAGGGCTTCCGTTCGCTGGCCGAGGGTGCAGCAGTGGAGTTCGACATGGTCCAGGGCCCGAAGGGTCTGCAGGCCTCGAACGTCACGATTCGCTAAGCACGAACGATTTGCATCACGACGAAAGGACGGCCGCCCGGCCGTCCTTTTTCATTTTGTAGGCGCATCAGATTGTCGCCGGATCGGGCACCAGCATCACCGTCCGACGACTGCGCGCCAGCACCTCACCCGACACCGAGCCGATGAACATCTGCGCCACGCGCGAGCGTGTGTGGCGGCCGATGACGACTGCGTCAGCAGACAGTCGTTCGGCCGTCGCGCAGATCGTGGCGGCGGTGTCCTTTCCCACCGTCACCACCGTCTTGACACTCATCGCTCTCGTCGGCGACATGGCGGCCTTGATGCGATCGAGCTCCCGCGCGGCGTCGGCGGCCTCACTCTCCAGCCGCACGACGTTGACGAGCACGACGCGCGTCTCCGGCCGCGCAACGGCGCAGGCCCACGCCACGGCGTGATTTCCGCACGCTGAAAAGTCGGTGGCGGCGACGATCGTCGTCAGCGGCGGAGCCTCGAGCGCTCGAATGTCTTCATCCGCGGAGTGAAAAGGAATGAGCAGCACGTTCGTCTCCGCGGCGTGCAGCACGCCGTGCGCGATCGAGCCGTGCCAGAAGCGCGAGAGCACCTTTCGCTGATGCGCGCCGACGACGACGAGATCGGCGTTCGCTTCACCCGCTTCGAGCGCGATCAGCTCACTCAGCGCACCGAGCGTCTTCGCCACGCGCGTCGTCACCTCGCCTCCCAGGTTGATGGTCTCGGCGCGGCGGACGAGCTCGCGCGAGAGCACGTCGTCGATGAGCGGATGCGGCCGATGCACGCGCATCGGGCCGGTGACGCCGAGGCGCGCGTACTCGGTGGGCGGATATTCGACGTAAAGGATCTCGGCGTTCGACGGGCCGAGCTCCTGCAGAAGCGTGGCGCGGCGAAGCGCGTAGTCGGACACGGCGCTGAAATCGGACGCCACGATCACATTGAGCTTGCGCGATCCGGAGAGCCAGCTCCGCAGGCCGCCGCTGTCGCGCACGACGAGCAACGGCACCGGGACCAGACTGGCGAGGCGCTCGACGAACGTCCCGATGAGCCAGTGAGTGCCGCGCGTGTGTCCGCGTGCGCCGGCGACGATGAGCGTGGTGTCGGCAGGCATCCGCGCCGGGAGCTCGCGCTCCGGCCAGCCGATGACCGCTGCCGTTTCGACGGCGACGCCAAGAGCTCGAATCCGTTCCGCTTCGCTCTCCAGTCGCGCCGCACTGCCGGCGCGGATCGGCTCGACGTACGCGTCGATGGGATCGCCGACCTGCGGCTGCACGGCATGCCAGAGGAGCAGCGATTCGCCTCGCTTTTTCGCGATTTCGACGGCCACGCCGAGTGCATCCGCCGCGGGTTGGGAGAAGTCGGTGGCACAGATGATCGTCATGAAGGTGCCTCTGAACGAACTTTGTTCTTCGCCTGCCTCGCGTGGTGCGTTGACCGTCACACAACGCGGTGATCACCATCGCGCCGCGCCGTCTTCACCGCGATCATCGGCGGCCTGCCGCTCCCCCTGCTACCGCTGCAGATCCTCTGGATGAATGTCGTCACCGACACCTTCCCCGCCTTCGCGCTCGCCCTCGAGCCGTCGCAGGAGCGGCGGATGCGCGACCGGCACCGGCGCGGCGACTTTCTCTCCCCATCGTTCCTGATCCTCGTCGGCTGGCAAGGTGTGATGCTCGCCGCCGTCACGCTGGCCGCGTATGCC
>Ga0157375_10000278_pt1 | contig 46490 bp, 32 predicted proteins | sample M35metaG_FD_115311 | JGI IMG/M metagenome (GOLD analysis project Ga0157375, IMG submission 115311) | Miscanthus rhizosphere microbial communities from Kellogg Biological Station, Michigan, USA - M3-5 metaG | ecosystem: Host-associated > Plants > Roots > Rhizosphere > Soil | place: USA: Michigan...
ATGTCCTCGCTTGGGGGCCTATCTTCATTGAGTGTGATCGCCTGAGTAAGCCTCGGGAAGCCCGACCTCTTCAGGCGAACATCGATGGTCTTCCTGGCAGTCCCGATGGAGCCGGCACTGCGCAACATTAGAGGATTGCTCCGCATCAGAGTGATCGAATACCGCCCCGCTTCCCTGCCCATAACATCGATTAGCGGCCTGTCCTGAATGAAAGGAGAGCCGGACTCCGGGAGCTGGGTCATGCGGATCGCTTCCCGGCCATCCTCTATTCCTGCTTCGGTCAGATAAACCAACTGAGTCTCGGTGCGGTAGTTGTCACCGATCCAGATCTCGAGGGTTACCGCTGTCAGCATCGCGGCGACAAGCATGCTGAGTAACGCAAGAATCATGAGAGCCACGACTAGCCCGATTCCTCTTCGACCGTCGGGCTTGACTACCATACAAGTGTTCGGATATAACACCCGGCATGCTCCTCACCGAAAAACAGCAGGCGATTCTGGATTTCATTAACGACTACATTGGTGAACATCAGTACCCTCCATCGGTTCGTGAAATTGGCAAGCATTTCGGAATTTATCCGGCGACAGTGCAGGACCACATTTCGGCAATCGAGCGGAAAGGTTTTCTGCAGAAAAAGCGATTTCAGTCGCGGACCCTCTCAGTTTCCAGGACTTCACGGCCTGGAGGCGTTCCAATCGTAGGAACCGTTGCAGCTGGAGTTCCGATTCTGGCCCAGGAGAATATCGAAGATGTCGTGCACTTCCCCGAGCGCTGGGCCACGACAGGGTCGTTCTTATTAAAGGTTAAAGGGGACAGCATGGTCGGCGCCCACATCCTCGACGGCGACTATGTTCTGGTTCAGCCCCAGCAGTCCGCCAGGGACGGCGAGATTGTCGTTGCGCTTATCGGCGACGAGGCGACAGTAAAGAGGTTCTACAAGACGTCACACGGCGTCACACTCAAATCAGAGAATCCAAAGTTCAAAGATATTCAAGTCTCAACCGAAGATGCGGCAGCTCGAGGATTTCAAGTTGTGGGATCCGTTGCGGGCGTCATGCGTCTAATGAAGAGGTAACGATGAAACTGGTAGCAAATTCCATAAATGAAACGGAAGGCAAACTGACGGTTTGGCGAACAGACGGGCCTCTGGACGATATGATCTTCGAACTCTCCGCGAACCTCACGTCAAACGGCGAGCGGCTCATTGTCGTGGATGCCACAGGATACTTCGACCCTGCGCGTGTCAGCCGGGCCGCGGGCTCAGTACCTCGCAGCCTCCATGTGCTTCGCACGACCCCTGGAGCCGAGCTTCACGCCAGCCTGTGGGCAACGCTTCAAGCCGAACAACAACGGACTCAGGCCCGGCAAGTTCTGCTGGTTGGAATTCTTGATCATCTCTACGACCGGGGAATTCTGACACGTGATGCAGCGCGAGCTCTCGGGCGGATGAAGCAGGTGTTTGAAGCGCTCACGCATTCGGGTCTCGACGTTACTGTCGTCTGCAAAACGGAAGGAGTGGAACTGGGCGCCAGGGCCTATCTGGTGTCTTCCCTCTGCGCCTCTGCGGAGGAAGTCCATCAGTGGCCGCTAGCTTCGCAGGAGTATGTAGACGGCGCCTCCGCCGCCATCGCATAGCCTCGCCGACGTGTAAGCAATCACGTGGCGTCCAAGACGACGGCTGCAAAGCCATCGCTGGATGGCGTCCTTGAGGATGGGCTGCTTCTTATGGGAATGACGGCCGCGTCCGTGAATCACTCTCACGCAAGTCAGGTTGCCGCGAACAGATCCGAGAATGAACTCATCCAGTGCGAACCGCGCTTCCTGTTGGTTCAATCCATGAAGGTCCAGCCAGGCCTGCACTGAAAATCGTCCGGATCGGAGGTCTTCGAGGTACAACCGGCCTCCGGGTTGAACCGCCGCTTCGATGTATTCGGGCGTCTGCTCCACTTCGACGTTGCCGTTTCTAAGAAACTCCTCGAGAACGCGAAGCGCTTCCGCTTCTCCGTCCTGCGGCTGAATCTCGAGCGGTGGCCGATGATGCAGGGGGACAGCACTCCAACCCAACGCCCTCACATCCTTCATTGCATGGCCGAAGAGTTCGTCATCTGCCATTCCTCTGGGTAGCTTCGGAATCGCGAAGTCACGCTGCTCGCCGTCAACGGTCCCGTTGGCGAACTTCATCCGGCCACTTCGAACGAGCTCTTCCAATACTGCAAATGGTCTGTTCATCACGCTCACTTGAACTTGTTCGTGATCGGCATCCGCCGGTCGCGGCCAAAAGCGCGCGGCGTTATCTTCACGCCTGGAGCCGCCTGGCGGCGCTTGTATTCATTGACATCGACGAGCCGCACAATGCGCTCCAGCAGTTTTGGATCGAATCCCATCTCCACCATGTCGGAAAGGCTGCGGTCTTCTTCGACGTAAGCTTTAAGAATTGGGTCGAGCACGCCGTAAGTCGGCAGCGAATCGGTATCGAGCTGGTCAGGCCTCAACTCCGCAGACGGTGGCTTCTCGATCGTTGACCGAGGAATTCTCTCGGATCCCAGGCTGTTGCAATAGTCGGCGAGTTTGTAGACGGTGGTCTTCATGACATCTTTCAGAATCGCGAAGCCTCCCGCCATGTCGCCGTAAAGTGTGCAGTAACCCGTACTGATTTCACTTTTGTTGCCGGTGCTGAGAACCAGCCAGCCGAATTTGTTGGAAAGGGCCATCAGAAAGTTGCCGCGGACCCGCGCCTGCAGGTTCTCTTCAGCAACGTTCGGCTCGGTTCCCTTGAACGCTTCCTTCAGAGAGTTTTTGTAAGCATCAAAAACGGCTCCGATGGGAATCGTCAACAGTTCGATTCCGAGGTTCTTTCCGAGTTGCTCGGCATCGTCAATGCTGTGTTGCGACGAGAATTCAGACGGCATGAGAACACCAGCAACGTTCTCTCGCCCCAGCGCATCGACCGCAACGCAGGCAGTAAGCGCCGAATCGATGCCACCGCTCAATCCGAGCACAACTCTCTGAAACCCGTTCTTTCTGACGTAGTCACGTGTGCCGAGAACAAGCGCCTGATAAATTTCCGTTACATCCGCAAGGGGTGGAACTTTGTGTGATTCAAGCGGCGCTCGATTCATCACTTGCCGGGAGAGAGGAAACTCCGCGGCTGGTTCGGACTCCTGAGCAGTTTGCTGACGACGGCGCGGCTCACTGAGACGCTGCCGAAAAACGGATTCGACATCGAGGTCGACGACGATCAGGTCTTCTTCGAACTGCCGGCCACGCGCAAGAACCTCGCCGCGCTGGTCGAAGACAAGGCTGTCGCCGTCAAAAACGAGTTCATCCTGACCGCCGACAAGATTGTTATATGCGACGATCACCAGGTTGTCGGCGGCCCGTGTCTGCAGCATACGTTCGCGCCATCGGCGCTTGCCGGCATGGTAGGGAGAGGACGAAATGTTGATCAGAATTTCGGCGCCACCCGAAGAGGATTGATGAAGAAACGGGCCATCGGGATACCAGATGTCTTCACAGATGCTGATACCGACGGTCGCATCACCGATTCGAAACACCGGACACGTACGGCCCGCCTGAAAATAACGGAACTCATCGAAGACGCCGTAGTTGGGAAGGAACATTTTGTGATACACCGCCGCAATCCTTCCACCCTGGAGAATCGCCGCGGCGTTGAAGATGTCGTCTTTACGATCGACGAAACCCACGACTGCGGTAACGTCGGTAACCGCTGCCGCCAGGTGCTGTATCGCGGCGAGATTGGCTTCGATGAATTGCGGCTTCAGCAGGAGATCCTCGGGAGGATATCCGGTGAGCGCGAGCTCAGGAAATGTCACAACGTCCGCCTGAAGTTCGGCTGCGCGGCCGATCCATCTCGAAATCTTTTCCGCGTTGCCGGCGATGTCACCAACAACAACATTGATCTGCGCCATCGCAAGCCGCAACGGCTTCTTCATGGAACTTATCGTAACAGATGGAGAAAGCTGTGAGCCAGAAGGGGCTTAGCTTTGAAGAGTTGCACAAATCCTAATTCAGCTGAAACCCAGGCCCCGTAAGGGTTTTAACAGAATGTTACGGACTATTTACAAAACCGTTTCGCTGTGTTCCAATGCGAACTCCCATGGCGCGACTACCCAAAGATGTCCTTGTTACGTCGAAGCCCGTTTGCACTTTTCCTAACGGCGATTACTTCTACGTCGAACTATCCAGAACCAACGGGCACTACGACTGTTTTGTAAAGATGGCCCGCGCTGGCGATCCCGCGAAGTCCCTTGTAGTAGCGCGAGCTCAGGGCAAAACTATCCGTGAAGCGGAATTAAAAATTTATGAACGCGCGATCGATCGCTTCCCCAGATTTCCGCGGCCGCCGTATCTTCACCGCGGATCAGGTGCTTCCCGCAGGAGAGTAACAACCACTCACTCCGAAGCCTGAAGAGCGTTATCGATCATCAGTTATGCTTTGAGTTCAAACATGAGGGAGCAGGCTAAGAACTTCCGAGCAGTTTGATCGCCTGGGCATGAATCCTCGCATCACCCGCAGCGAGGATTCTCCCCCCATCCGCGCAACTGTTCCCCCGCCAATCGCTGATGATACCGCCTGCGCCTTCAACGATCGGAATCAGAGCCGAAACATCCCATCGATTGAAGGCAGACTCCACGATCAGATCAACGAAGCCGAGCGCGAGAGTTCCAAAGATGTAACAGTCTCCACCGAAACGGCTCATCCGCACGACACGCTGCACACGCCGGAAGGATTTCTGTTCTTCTTCGGAAAAATAAGCGTCAGGATGCGTCGCGCAGAGGACGGCCTCGGAAATGTCGGCGCAGGGTCGCGCGCGCAGCCGTGCAGGGTGACCATTCGAGATGAGCAGTGCTTCTCTATTCACGCCGATGAAGCGTTCACCGAGAACCGGCTGATCCATAATCCCGAGCACAGATTGCCCGTCTCTTTCGAGGGCAATGAGCGAACCCCACTCATGTCTTCCTGTGATGAATGCGCGTGTCCCGTCGACAGGATCGAGAACCCACGTCAAGCCGTTCGCCGATGCCTTCTTGCCGAATTCCTCTCCTATGATTCCGTCCTGCGGGCGCTCCCGCTCAATGACCGCGCGCATGGCTTCTTCGGCCGATTTGTCGGCAATCGTCACGGGATCGAACTGCGCCCTGGTAGCGCCTTTGTCAGTCACAGGGATCTGTTGACGAAAGTAAGGACGAATAATCTCACCAGAAACGTCGGCAAGCTTATGAGCGAAAGCGATGGTCTCAGGGTCGATCATCATGACGATGCAGTGTACGGCATTTCGGCGCGTCTCTTACCGAACTGTTACCCTTGGATCGAGGACCGCATAACACGCGTCGACAATCAGGCTCGCCGTGACGACCAGTGCCGACGACAGAATGGTAATACCGATAATCACCGGAAGATCCTGCGTCGTGATAGCGAGTACCGCTTCACGCCCAAGGCCGGGCAGACCGAAGACCACTTCCGTCACAATGGCGCCCCCCAGCAGTCCACCGAGATCGATTCCGAATTGCGTGATCACAGGCGCCGCGGAACTTCGAAGGGCGTGCCGAAAAATGATTCGTCCTTCGCTAAGTCCTTTTGCTCGCGCTGTTCGAATGTAGTCTTCCCCCAGCACATCGAGCATCGCTCCGCGGGTCAAACGCGAATAGGTGGCGGCGGTGATAAGGGCGATCGAAAACCACGGCAGGACCAAATGCCGTGCCCACTGCGCGACGCTCTCCGTAAGAGGCACATAGGCGCCAGGCGGAAAGAACGTGTAACCAGACATGTACAGTCGAAAGAAGAGAAACAGCAAAAGTAACTCGCCCATCAGAAATGGCGGCATCGAATAAAAAAACAGAGACGCTGCGGTGAGCGCCCGGTCGAACACAGATCGTGGACGCGTTGCGGCGATAACGCCGGTGCCAACCCCGATGAACAACCACAATGCTGCTGCCCCCACAGCAAGTGAAGCCGTCACGGGAAAATCACGCCTAATGACGCTCACAACCGACTCCGATGTCAGGAACGATTCCCCCAGGTCGCCGCGAGCAAGGCGTCCGAGAAAGCGCACGTACTGCACGGGGACAGGCCGGTCCAGGCCTAGCCGTTGCCGGACTAACTGAATCGTCTGGTCGCTCGCCTGCCGGCCGGCGATCAACCGCGCGACATCACGAGGCGCGATGAAGAACAAACCGAAGACCAAAGTGGCAACAAACCACACAATCACAATTCCCCATAGGATCCGGCGTATGAGAAATCGGATCACGCCTTGCCACCCGTTTCGGTGTCGAGCACGATCGTCTGGTCGTGCCGCGGATCGAATGCATCGCGCACACTGTCTCCCAAAACGTTAAACGCCAGAGTCGTACTGAGCAGCGCGGCGCCCGGGAACACGACAAACCACCAGGCAACCTTATAGAAGGCGATCGAATCGGCGAGCATGTTTCCCCACGAGGGTGTTGGCGGCACCACGCCGAGACCAAGGAACGACATTGTTGCCTCAAACGCAATCGAAGACGGGATCAGCAGGGTCGCGTAGACAATCATTGTCGCTGCCACATTTGGAAGAATTTCGACGAACATGATCCGAAGACTGCCGGCGCCCAGTGAACGTGCCGCCTTAACGTATTCCTGCTCGCGAATCGAAAGCGCCTGCGCTCTCACAACACGCCCAACAGAGGCCCAGCTAAAGAAAGCGATTACGACGATGCTTATTGTGAGACTCGGCCCCACGACCGCAACAAGCGCCAGGGCAAAAACCAGGAAAGGAAGAGACAGCACCACATCCATCAGTCGCGAAAGAATCGTATCGACTACCCCTCCAAACCACGCGGCGACAATTCCCACCACGGCGCCGACTGCCACCGCCAAACCGCTGGCAAGCACGCCAACAAGCAGTGACACACGCGCTCCATACGCGATGCGCACCAGCACGTCTCGTCCCAGTCCATCCGTTCCGAAGAGAAACTCGCGGTTTGGTCCGACAGGAATGCCGGAAGGCGAGAGACCTGTTTCTCGAAATTGCGCTTCGGGCGAGTGCTCGACAGCTGCGCCAATCCACGGCGCCAGTAAGGCGATGAGAATGATGAAAACAACACCTGCGGCCGCGGCAATCGCCCAGCGGTCGCCGCGGATGCGTTCAAATGCGAGCTTCCACGGGCCGCGAGCTCGTATCGATTCAGTCATGACGGTTTCCCCGCAGCAGCGACGGACTCTCCATCCTTCACCGGAAAGTGGCATGCCGCCGGGTGGTCCTCGCGGTCTGACAATCTGGCGATCAGCGCAGGCTCTTCCACCGCGCACATTGTCTCGGCCCGGGGACATCGCGGATGAAACCGGCATGCGGGCGGCGGTTCAATCGGAGAAGGCGGGTCGCCAGACAGGACGATCTGTTCGCGAGCAGCATCAAGATCGGGGTCCGCAATCGGAATCGCGGAAAGCAGCGCGCGTGTATAAGGATGTCTCGCATGATCGAACAGTGCCTCTGCTGAAGCGATCTCAGCAACTTTCCCGAGATACATCACGGCGATCCGGTCACTGACGTGTCGCACAACCGAAAGATCGTGAGAGATAAAAAGGATTGTGAGGCCCAACTCCTTTTGCAAATCGGCGAGTAGATTCAGAATCTGCGCGCGAATCGAAACATCAAGCGCGGACACCGGCTCATCACATACAAGAAGCCTTGGCTTCAACGCAATGGCGCGCGCGATTCCGATGCGCTGGCGCTGTCCCCCGGAAAACTGGCCGGGAAAGCGATTGTAGTGTTCCGGATTAAGCCCCACCAGATCCATCAGTTCCTGGACACGCCGCTTACGTTCCGTGCCTGATGCGACGCCGTGAATGCCGAACGGGTCTCCAATGATCGAGCCCACGCGCCGCCGCGGATTCAAAGAGCTGTAGGGGTCCTGAAATACCATCTGCATTTGTTGGCGATACGACCGAAGTTCATCTTCTGACGCCGAGGTGATGTCGTGGCCATCGAAGATCACTCTGCCTGACGTCGGATTCTCCAGCCGGACGATACAGCGGGCGAGAGTAGACTTGCCGCAACCTGTTTCACCAACGAGTCCAAGCGTTTCTCCGCGACGTACGTCGAGGCTCACGTCATCAACCGCGTGCACGTACTGCCGGTCTCCCCAAAAGGTTTGGGCCTTCATCGGAAAGTGTTTCACCAGATGCTCCACCCGAAGCAGGCTTTCGTTCACGAAATGCTCTCTGGATCAAGCAACCAGCATGCAGATCGATGTGCTTCGGCGCCCGGCACAGCCATGAACGCCGGCACCGACGTAACGCAACGATCCATTACGTGCGGACACCGCGGGTGGAACGGACAGCCTGAAGGCGGATGGATCAGACTCGGAGGCTGCCCGGTAATAGCCGTCAGCCGTTCGTCGGGAAAATTGATGCGTGGCAGTGAGCCTAGCAATCCCGTCGTATACGGATGACTGGGCTGGCGGAACAGACCATAACGAGACGCCTGCTCCATCACCTGCCCGGCATACATGACGACAACGTCATCCGCGACTCCGGCGATCACCCCGAGGTCATGCGTGATCAAAATAATCGCCATTCCAAACTCGCTTTGCAGCCGGCGCATCAGGCGCATGATCTGTGCCTGAACGGTCACGTCCAGGGCAGTCGTGGGTTCATCTGCGATGAGAAGGCGTGGCTTAAGCGCGAGCGCCATGGCGATCATCGCGCGCTGGAGCATGCCCCCGGAGAACTGGTGCGGATAATCATCCACGCGGCGTTCCGGCCGGGGAATACCGACGTGTCCAAGCAACTCGATCGCTCGTCTTCGCGCGGACTCCGCGCTTCCAGACTCGTGCGCCCGGATCATCTCGACGATTTGCCAGCCGATTTTGTAGAAAGGATGCAGACTCGTCAGGGGGTTTTGAAAGATCATCGCGATGCCGGGTCCGCGAATCGCCCGCAACTCTGCTGCCGACAACGTCAGCAAATCACGCCCCTCAAAAATCGCGCGCCCGGATATCCGAGCGCCGCGCGTGAGGCCCGCGACTGTCTGTGTAGCGACGCTCTTGCCGGATCCGGATTCGCCAACGATGCCCAGGGTCTTGCCCCGATCCACCTGAAATGACACGCCCCTAACTGCTTCAACAATGCCGTCGGAGGTGTGAAAAGAAACCGTCAGGTCTCGAACATCGAGAAGGAGCTGCGTCACGATCGATCCTTGTCGGCAGACGCATTCTTGAGCCACACACCGGTCATGTCGCAATTCAAGCCCCACATGTTCAGCAGGCAGTTCCGGACACGCGAGGAGTGGTAACGCACCATCTTGGTTTCATACAACGGAATGATCACCATGTCCTTCATGACCTGGCGGGCAGCCTGGCTCCAAACTTTGCGTGCATCTTCAAATCGCGGCAGAGACAGAGCTCTATCGATCAGGGCATTGACTTCCTGGCTGTTGTAGCCCCCATAGTCCATCGAAGCCTGACCGAAGGTGCGGCCGTCGAACAAGGGCTGAATGACCGATCGGCTGTTGTTGGCCCCGTTCCAATCGGGATACCAGCCGACCAGCGCGAGATCCCACTCTCCACGGCGCGCATTTTCCGCTTTGAAAAGAAGACGGCCGTAGTAATCCCCGGCAGCGTAAGACTTGATTTCCAATTCGATGCCGACACGCCGCAGGCTTTCTTTCAGAGTTTGGGCGATGAGTGCAGACGTACTGTTTTGAATGTAAGCGAGCTTCAACTGCATACCCGAATGGCCGGCCCGTTGAAGAAGGTCTCTCGCTTTCTCAGGATCCCCCTTGTCCATTGGCGTTCCGTACATATCCGCGCCGCTTTCATACCCGGTCACGTTGCTCGAGACGGCCTGACGCAGGGGATTCGAGACGCGCGGCCCTCCCTGGATCTGGACGACCGCAGCCTTGTTCATCGCGTACTGCAGCGCTTCCCGCACTTCTGCATTCTGCAGAGCGCCTTCGTTGTTCGAGCTGACCACGTTGATGACGAGATACCACATTCCAGCGTAGTAATCGCCCGGCGGTGACAAGAGCAGATTGCGATCGCCGATCTCCAACAAAGAAGCGGTTTCGGAGGTTGGCGGAGCCATGTCGAAACTCATGTCTGCTGTGCCCGCCGCAATCTGCAGCTGCGTGAGTTGCTGATCGATTCCCAGTGTGATGACGATGCGATCCACATTTGCGGGCCGCACCGGATCCGAATCCGGGCTCCACGCCGGATTGCGGTCGAGTTGAATCAAACGGTTCGGAATGTAGTTCACAATTTGATACGGACCGTTAGAGATTGTGTGCTGGCGAAATTCCGGGCTATCGGGAAGGTACTCGAGATATTCGACGGGGACAGGCGATGCGAAAATCATCCCGAGAATATTGAGAAAGTCCGAGGCCGGCTGCACGAGTTTAAAGACGACGGTGAAGTCGTCGGTCGCGTTGACACCTTCGATGTTCCGTGAGTCGATGAACCGTTTGATCTCGGCTACCGTTCCCGGAACCTTGGCGAAAGCATCGCAGTAGCTGGCCATCCCCGCAATCGTGCTGGTGTAGTAACCAGGCGCACCGGCGGGCACCACCGGATTGCAAAGCAGCTTCATCGCGCGGACCAAATCGTGAGCGTTAACTTCCCGGGGTGGAGTCGTGTTCCAGCGTACACCATGGCGAATGTGGAATGTGTAGGTGCGGCCATCCGCGCTGATACCACCGTTTTCGAACGTCGGGAGAGTTTCGGCAAGGTCGGGAACAACTTTGGCGGCAGTTTCGAAATCCTCATTCAGCGGATACGTGACCAGCTGGCGAGTATAGGTCCAGAGCAGCGCTAATGAAGATGTGCTATAGGCGCCGACCGATGCGAGGTGATCGACATCACTGAAGCCGACGATCTTCAGCGTACCACCGCGCGCCGGAGGCCCCGTGTCGTCCGAGGTATCAGAAGAGAGGCGAGGATCTGTGCACGCGAAAGCGAGGGTAGTCAATAGCAGACACAAGACGTGTCGCCGTGCCCGCACGTATACTACCCCCGAAGCCGCGCGCATGACTTCCCTTTAGCGCTCCAATGAAGGCTTTCCTGCCGGCGAATGCTCGTCGACTGCGATGGCATAAAACCCGCTGACAGCATACGTATTCATGACGGCCACCAGATCCATTGCGCCGCGCTGACCCAGCTGTTCGACGACTTTCGCAAATGTCGCCGAGTCCACCTTCCGGTCGGTATACAACTGACGTCCGAAACGAATAATGACCGCATCCTGCTCAGGAAGACCGGTAAGCGCGCTCTTGCGACGTACAGCATCAATGACCTTTGCATCGACTCCCGCTCTCACGGCGCTGGGCTCATGCCCGTTCCACTCGAGGTTGTAATTCGTTTCACGACAAGCGACCAAGATCGCGAGCTCCCTCACATGGGCATTCAGCGCTCCACCGACAGCGGCGTTATGCAGATCGAACAGGGCCTTCGCAACGCCGGGGTTGTATGCCGCGAACGCAAGTGGTCCGCCCAGCCCATTCGCGCCGCGACCTGGCAGCTGATCGAAAATCTGTTGACCTGCCTCGTCAAGGTTTTGGCGCTGCAGATAGGGAAGACGAGCCAGCGAATCAGCACGGACATCCGCTGGAAGTTGACCGGCGGACTGCGCTAAAGCTATCGCCGATACAACAGCCAGCAAGAGAGGCGCTCCGAAAATGAACGAACGTTGCAGGGTCATGAGTTTCTCCCGAAGTGAAATTAGGGACATAGTATAGCCGCGGAATTCGTCAATTTGCGGATCACTATCGGAGCGAACACGAACGCACCACTACCATCTTCTAAGCATCCGAATATCAATTCCCCTGCGTTTTCACATCGCGTGGTGACGGGATAGCTTTGCCGTCCGAAAATTGGTACGTGCGAATGAAGATCTCGGGCTGGACGCCGCGCATTTCCGAACCCTGCTTGACGATTACCCCTCCGTCCTCGAACACCTGGGGTGTTGCCGCTGGTCCTTCGAACACGAACTTTCCCGGAATGTACACGGCCTGGCATATGTCGCGATCGTCCCGCTTCATTAGACCGTAAGCTTCGATCGGTTGCCCGACAGCGCGCCGCGCTTCGCTCGCCGATACGGGGGTCATCTTCAGCTTGATGAACGACCGGGTCGAGTTGTACATGTCGCGCAGGCCGAGTTCCTCACGCGCGTAATCGAGAACCTTCTTCAATTGATCAACGGACAACTTTTGCGGGTCGGCATGAAACTGCTCGATTTTGCCGTAGATCTTGTCCGCTTGTTCCTTTGTGACCTCGTTGACGATGATGACGCCGTTTCCGTCGCCCGCGACCGCCTGCCACGATTGATCCTTCGCGTTGAAGAAAACGACGCCTCGCTCACCTATTGTCTTTCCCTCATAGTCCACGATCCGTTGTCCTGCGCGCTCGTGGCTCTGCGGATAGATCAGTGGTTCACCGCTTACGCCGTACGCTGGAATAGGAATAATGAATTTTTGCGCGCCAGAGATCACAGCGGTGCTCGAGCTTTCATCGAAACGCAGCATGTCCGAAGTAATCTTTCGCATTTCGCCTCCCTGTTTCGTGGTGTCGCTCAGGGCGCAGCCGGATATTCCGCCCAATGCCAAAAACACCAAAAGCGTTATCCTCATTCTTTCACCTCACTTTAGAGCAAGGGTAGTTTGTCAGACGATTGCCGACGTCCGGCGAGCTTTATCCGATCAATTCTAAGGCCACCTTGTATTGAACACACAGCCTCGGAATGCTGCCTGTTATTCGGGCACAAACGAAAAGCCTGGAGCATAATGCTCCGGACCTTCTTTGTTTCAGCAGGAAGTCGAAAGGAACTCCGCATGCGATCAATCGTTCTTGCTTCACTCCTCACTCTCGCTATGTTTGGTCAGACACAGGCGACCGCCACTCTGGAGATCTACGTCATCGACGTCGAAGGAGGAAATGCCACGTTGCTGGTGTCGCCTTCAAAGGAATCTCTTCTGATCGATACCGGCAATGCCAACGGTGCGGTCCGCGATGTGAATCGCATTATGGAAGCGGTGAAAGACGCGGGGCTGCCGCAGATCGACCACCTGATCACCACGCACTGGCATGGCGATCATTTCGGCGGACTTCAGGAACTGTCTTCCAGAATCCCGATTCGCGAATTCATTGATCATGGACCCAATGCGCAACCCAACGCGGCGACAGACGATTTCATCAGCAATGTCTACCCGAAGCTCTATGCCGGAGCGAAACATACCGTTCCCAAACCCGGCGACAAGATTTCCATCCGAGGTATGGACGTGGTGGTGATCACTTCTGGAGGACGAACGATCAAGAATCCATTGCGCGGTGCGGGCGGGATGAATTCCTACTGTGCGAATTTCAATCCAAACCCAAAGGGAAACGCGGAGGATCCGCAATCTGTGGGCGTCTATATCAGTTTTGGCGAATTCCGCACAATCCACCTAGGGGATCTCACAAGAGACAAGGAGTTCGACCTCATGTGTCCGAACAATCTTCTTGGCACGGTCGATGTGTTATTGGGCTTGCATCATGGGCAACCCACTTCGAACTCGGAGGTCCTGGTGCACGCGGTTCGTCCGCGTGTCGCGATCATGAATAACGGCACGCGCAAAGGGGGAGACCCGGAGACGATGAAAACCCTGCACCTTTCTCCATATCTGGAGGATCTCTGGCAGATGCACTTTTCTCAACTCAGCGGCCAGGAATACACGGTTCCGGGAATGTTTATTGCAAACCTGACTGATGAGCCGCAGACGAGCATGCCCGTAGCTGCGATGCCAGCCGGAGACAATGCTCCACCTGCGCCGGCTCACAATGGCCCGGCCCACTGGATAAGGGTTTCTGCCCGGCAGGATGGCAGTTTCACCATCACGAACACACGAAACCAATTCACGAAAGTGTATGCAAAACGGAAGTAGGTCGAAGCTGAGTCGTCTTGTTGACCCGGCCCTCCCGCTCCTATATATAAGGACCGCCTGGGAGGTGTGGGGATGCGCGTCTCATTTTTCATTGCAACGGCGGTCTGGATTGTCGGGGTTTCCTCAGCGGCGAACGCGCAGAATGCTCCTGCGGCGCGATTGTCATGCAACCTGCCTCAAGCGCAGGGCGTTCTCGAGCAACAGCTCTCATCCGGACAGCGGCAGCGATCCTACAGGCTGTTCGTTCCTCCCGGGTACGATGGGCACACAGCGATCCCGCTGGTTCTCGAGTTGCATGGCAGTGGCGGGACATCCGCGGGCCAGGCCCGAACCAGCGGCTTCGATGAAATCGCCGCCCGCGAGGGCTTCGCGGTAGCGAGCCTGCAAGCCGACGGCGGCAGATGGAACGTGCCTGTGGATTCCGGCCGGCCCGACGACGTTGCGTATGTCAGCGACGTGATTGATCACATCGCTGCGCGGCTATGTATTGATCCCACTCGCGTGTATGCCACGGGTTTCTCCGGTGGCGCGCGCATGTCTTCGCTGCTTGGCTGCCGGCTCAATGCGCGCATCGCGGCCATCGCACCCGTCTCCGGACTCCGATGGTCCGGTCCCTGCTCGGGACGTCCTGTTCCGGTCCTCACCTTTCATGGTTTGGCGGACCCGCAAAACCCCTACGACGGACATGCTCCAAATCGCGGCGCCGAATGGTTGGAGAGCGTACCGGACGCTCTGGCCGGCTGGGCCCAGCATAACGGCTGCAATTCCAATGTTGTTTTCGAGGATCCGCCGGGTCCCTTGTCCACCATGCGCTATGCCGGGTGTCGCGAAGATGCGGAGGTTCGAATGATCCGCATTGACGGTCTCGGACACACCTGGACTCGGAAGGAAGTGGATACAACAGCGGCGATGTGGCAGTTTTTCAAGAGCCACCACTTAGGCCGGTGAGCGACTGAACTCAAGGGACTGAGTAGTGGCATTCCAAATTGCCGAAACAGATCATTCCTTGTCGGCCGGCAATTGTTGAACGGGCTTACCGATCGGCTTAGGGATAGGGCCCACACCCGGTTCGTTCGGAACGAACTGCAGGCGGTAGTCGCCATTGGCCAGGACATCTACAAACGACACGATGACATTCTCACCGAGGCCTTGAATGAATTTATAGCGCCACGCTTCCCAGGGAAGCACTGCAATTGTGCCGTCGCTGAGACGGAACCGTCGCCCCTCGAGATGAGTCTCGAGCTCATCTGGCAGTCCGTGCACGATCAGAACGCGCCCACGGTCGGTCAACGATCCAGCAATACCTGTTCGTGTTGTAAATCGCTGATTGGCGTCAGCAACGCGGCGATCGTACTCGTCGCGGAACTCGTTCTGAGGCGTACCTGGCGTGGGATCACGCCGAAGCCAGAACTGCTCGATGAAATGCACCCGTTCCTCGTCTGTTGCGAGTCTCACAAAGGCGTCCCGTTCCTGATCAGAAATGATGTCGGGAACCTCGCGCTCAGGCCAGGTGCTGAGACTCGTTGTTCCTTGTGACACGGATTGGGCGTCCACAAGATGCCCGCCGGCGGCCAGCCCGATGAGTACGGCAAGTGCGGTGGCGAGAAGAATTCGCTTACGAACAGATGTGGGCCAGGTTACAGCGTCTTGACGCAGCGCCCGATCCACTCGCCGCTCGACGGTTTTTCCCCTCGCCATTGCAACGACAGCAAGGTCAGTCCGCGACTGCCTCGATGCAAACTCAATCAGGATCTCGGCGTAAGATTCCGGATCCTGCGTCCCGGCGATCGCCTCGTCGTCGCAGGCCTCTTCAGCCAGCTGCAGCAACTCACGCTCAAGCCACCAACTGAGGGGATTGAACCAAAACACCGCGCGATGGATGCTTGCGATAAGGCGAAAATGAAAGTCGCGCCGCCGAATGTGAGCCTGCTCGTGCAGGAGCACGGCTTCCCGTTTGAGCACGCTCCACTCGGGCCAGTCGGCCGGGAATAGAATCGTCGACGCGTATGTTACCGGAATCGGTAGTTCCCTGCTTTCACGCACATCGGTATCACCAGTCCACGATTCCTTTATCGGAACGGAGGACTTCCAGAGTCGCCAGCTTCGTACGACGCCGAACAACAGGCGGGCCAGAAACCCTCCCGTGATCGCACCCGATACTATCAGTGCCAATGTCGCCCACTCGAAGGATTGAGAGGGTGCCGATGAAACCGAGGCGTTCAAAGAATGGAGGAAAAGCGGAGAAACGGCGGCAGGTATCCAGGACGCCGCAGGCAGCAAGCCTGGCAGAAGGATCTTCATCAAGGGCATCAGCAGGGGCATGGTCATCGCCGAGAGTAGTACGCCCGTCCATACGTTCGACCGAAGCCGGGGATCTGTGATCCGCAGCAACCTCAGTCCTGCCCACACAATAATACCGAGGGCCAGGCTCCTTGCTGCAGATTCCAGAAGTAGTAAAAGCATCACTGCCTCGCCTTTCTCGCCGTCGCGACCTTGTCGGAAAGCTTGCGGAGTTGTTTCTGATCTACCACGTCCGTATCGACCATGCCGACCAGCAATTCCTCCATCGAGCCGTCGCACAACCAGTCCACGAGGCGCTTCACCGCCAGGGCCGCAAGATGATGCCGGGATTTGGCCGCCTCGTAGATAAAGGTCCGATTGTCGACCGAGTGTTTGAGATAGCCCTTCTGCTCCAGCCGGTGGAGAACGGTTCGAACCGTCGATTCCTTGAGACCGCGGTTTAAATCTTCACGCACGATTTCAGCCGTGACTTGTCCGCGCTTCCACACCACTTTCAGCACATCTCGCTCGAGGTCACCAAGAAATGAAGGATCGTGATCAAATTTATTGTTACTCATCGTAGTGCTACGCACAGTAGCACTACGATGAGTGGCTGTCAATATTTTCCTGCTGCAATGCTTCGGAATTCAGCCGCAGCGGTGCTCGAGTGCCGACATGACGCTTTGCGCTGCACAGAATCGCATTCACGTGAGAATGCGTCTGCGATGTCGTCAGATGTCGAGACCAGCGACGAAATCGCGGGTGAACTTCGCGATTTTGGTCGCGATATCTTCTCGAACTCCCGCGAGCACGGTGTCGTTGGGCGTGAGTTTGGCGGAGTTGTGGTGCAGCTTCGACTCGTGTTTCTTGAATCTGAAGAACAGCACCTGGGTTACGCTCGACTTTGCCATGATGCCAAAAGCCAATAGCGAAAGAAACGCGCCGTTCGGGTCGCTATCCGCAAGCGATAGCTGAAAGCGGGCTGTGTTGGCGCTACGGCTCTCTCGATGGAAGAGAGATATCCATGGGCTGTCTGCGTCGAGCTTTTTTAAGGATTCGAGTGTCTTGACCGCAATCGCCAGAGCTGCCGGCGCCCCCGCGAGCACGACCTTCACCACGTCAAGAATAGCCTCGTGCGCCTCGAAGCTGTCGGACTTCTCCTGGTATTCGGCGAAGCCTGATTCTTGAACCACGAAACCGACTTGCGACAGCACGTTGAAATATTCTTTGTACCAGGCCAGCACGCCGTCGAGGTCTTGTGGGTCTTGAACCTTCTTGTTCGCCACCAGTTGTGCGAGCAACGTGGAGTTCACTATGTCCTTCCGCAGCTCCGGCGTGATCTCTTTAACAAAGGAGATCACGTCTGAGCCGACGACAGCCGCCTGCTGCTTTGCAGCGTCGAACGGCGATTGATCACCGACAGGCGCCTCACCGCGCGTGACACCGCGCGCCGCAGGCAACTCGGCGTCCCGCACAAATGTTTTCGCGTGAGTCAGGAATTGCATACTCTTCGGGTTTGCTGCCATGGAGACCTCCGGGGGAAAAAGTGCTGGCTAGTATACTCACATCCTCATGAGGTTTCCTCGTTTGCCACGTGCTGCACGGACGCTGCAAGACCTCGCCGCGGGTTGCCGTAGCGCCCAAACCCGGGGTGGTGCGCTGGCGCTCGCGCCCCCCGAACTCCTGTCACGCTTCCGGCGTGAAAACGCACAGCCCGGACGGCAGGGCCTAGCCGGGCGGGGAGCACCTCTGGCCAGCCGCTGCGTTCCAGCCATAAATAAGCGCTAGAAAATTCACTCGATTGACATCATCAATCGCCGGGCGTATAAGCCGAACAGCATCAAAGCATCGGACAACTTAATTTCTCGGACTTAGGGGAATGCGGGAGGAGTACACCATGCGTTATGGTTTCGTCGCGGCCGTTCTGTTGTCTCTAGTTCTTGCCCCATCAACTTTCGGGCAAAGTTCCAACGCTTCAGCAGGAGGATTCGTTCAGGATTCAAGTTCCGCTATTGTTCCCGGGGTCACTATTACCGCGACCAACACAGACACCGGCGTTGTCACGACGGTAATCACCAACGAGTCTGGAACCTATAACTTTCCCAGTCTTCTTCCCGGGATCTACAAGTTGACTGCGACACTCCCCGGTTTTCGCCCGTACACCTACAGCGACGTGAGGCTCGGCGCCAACTCGGCGGCGCGCTACAACTTCACGTTAGAGGTCGGTGGAGTGACGACGGCCGTCGAAGTCAACGCGAGCCAGGCCAATGTCCTTGCCGATACATCGGCAACAATTGGCCAGGTCTTGACCGAAAACAATGTCCGCGACCTCCCCCTAGTCAGCAACGACGTCCTTGACCTGCTGAAAACGATGCCCGGTGTCCGCGGCGAAGCGAATGCGGGCTCATTCGCCGGCATCAGCACCAGCTATGTCAACACGACACGAGACGGCATCAGCGTGACCGAAAACCGCTACATCAACGGCGTGAGTTCGACCACCCTCATCAACCCCGACCTCGTCGGTGAAATGCGCGTGATTCTTACGCCTGTCGATGCGGAGACCGGTCGCGGAAACGGGCAGGTTCAAATCCTGACGCGTTCGGGAACCAATCGATTCAATGGGAGCGCCGTGTGGGCGGTTCGCAACTCGGGCTTCGACGCCAACACCTGGTCAAACAACGGCCGGATCATCAACGGCGTGTGGTCGCCCCTGAAACCGGACTGGCTCAACCGCCATCAGATCACGGCCAGCTACGGCGGTCCGATTGTCCGGAATAAAACCTTTTTCTTCGCGCTGTATGACCAGCAGATCGAGCGCCGTCGTTCGAACCAAAACCCCGTAGTGCTTACCGACTGCGCGAGAAATGGCATTTTCCGTTATTGGGAAGGCTGGGCCAATGGCAACACCGACACGCTTACCAGCACCGTTGGCGCAGCTCCCATCCGTGCATCGGTCGACTACAAAGGAAATCCTTTGGCGCCCACGACGAATCCCAACGGTACGCCCTACACCGGCCAGCTTCGCTACTTCAGCGTATTCGGTGAGGTTATGAACACGCCGACCCGGCCGGATTGTAGCGACGCGATCGTCCAGGGTGCGCCCTGGGACTCGAACCGTACGGGAATGGACCCGGCCGGAGTCAGTCAGAAGTATCTCGGCTACATGGCGCATCCCAACATCTTCAATGGCGGCGATGGTCTCAATACCGCAGTGCATCAGTGGGTACGTCCATCCCACTCCAGCGGATCGCTGAGCCTGGGATCGGGCACCGACACCGACGCGGGACGCAAGCAGATCAACGTCAAGATCGATCAAAACTTCAACGCAAGACACAAAGTCGCCGTGAATTACAGCTACGACTGGATCCACGCCGATTACGGCCTCTCGACCTGGCCCGATGGCTATGGTTCCGAGTTGCAGCGACATCCGCAGGTCCTGACCGTGAACTTCCAGTCAACATTGGGACCGTCGCTGTTGAACGAAGCTCGATTCGGATACCGGAAGAACTGGCACATCATCCTTGCGCCGTGGGAAGTCAACGACGAATCAAAGAGACAAGTGCCGCTTTCGTTGATGCTCGAAGGCAACGGATATCCCATAGCGTACACTCCCTCCGTGGTCGGCGGCATGACCCCGAACAGTTTCAGCTGCATGACGACTTGCGCGCAGCAGGGCAATACAACGCCTCTTTGGCAGTTCGGCGACACGCTCAGCTGGACCCAGGGCAAGCATGGATTTAAATTCGGCGCCGAGGTTCGTTTTGGTCACTCGGAAGGGTCGGAGACACCCACGGCTCCGATCCCTAAATCCACAGGCGGGGGGGGATTGAATCCCAACCAGACATTTCAGAACAATCCGAAGCTGCCCGGATTAGTAACGACGAATCAAACATTGGCGAACCAACTTTTGTATTTCATGGCCGGGTCAGTCACCAGCGCCCAGCAGTATTACTTCATCCAGTCGTCAAACCATAACAACGAATGGATGGATTACCTCGACCGGCAAAGGAAGATTACCGACTCGCACCAGAACGAGTTGGCGTTCTTCATCAAGGATGACTGGAAAATAACGCCATCATTTACCGCCAACCTGGGCGTCCGTTACGAGTACTACGGCGTTCCGTGGGAGGGTCAGGGATTGACGGCCGTGCCGGTGGGCGGAGGCAACGCGTTGTTTGGTGTTTCCGGTCGAAGCTTCGACACCTGGATGAACCCTAATGTTGGCGTGGATACGTCGCTGGTTACGAACCTGGAATTCGTCGGTCCGAAGACCGTTAACGAAGGCAGGTCCGCGTACAAAAAAGATACAAACAATATCGGCCCTGCTATCGGCTTCGCCTGGCAGGTTCCGTGGTTCGGGCAGGGTAAGACCAACGTGCGCGGCGGTTACCAGGTTACTTTCGACGGAGGCAACCGCTACGTGAATCTCGCGAACTACCTGTTCTCCAATCAGGGGTTCGTGAACCTCGCGCAAACGCAGGGTCCTACCGATGGCACCTACTTCAATACAGTGAATATGCCGACGTTCGTGCCCGTTCCTTCGAATTCGCTGCCAATGCAGCCGATTCCGATTCTTAAACAGAACGTAAACGCGTATGCCTTTGACCCCAACTACGCGACGCCATACGTTCAAAACTTCACGCTTTCGGTTACGCGTCAGGTGTCACGCCTCGTAACGGTTGATGTGCGGTACATCGGCACCCGTGGAATGAAGCTTTACAGTGACCTGTTCGATTTGAATACCTCCAATGTGTATTTCAACCCGGTGCTGTTGGATGCGTTGAACCGGACCCGCGCCGGCGAGAACGTGGAGCTGTTCGATCAGATGTTCCTGGGGCTAAATCTCAATCCGGGTGTGACCGGATGCAATCCTGCAGCACCAACCGCGACGTGCTCTGCGGTGAATGGCACAACGCAGAGAGGCTCGCAGCACCTGCGCTTGAACTCGACGTTCAGGACAAATCTTGCAAATGGCGATTTCGAGGCCGTATCGAATTCGCTGAATGTCTACAACGGAACGGGATCGGGGGTGGTTCAGGGTGTTGGCGGCGAACGCGGTACGGTGTTGCGCCGCGCCAACAAGGGATACAACGTTGCCGGCGGAACGCCGATCGCGGGAGGGCCCATCGTAGAGGCCGGCTTGTTCCCCGAGAACTGGATTGTGTCCAATCCGCAATACGGGCAGGCGAATCTGTTTTCGAACAGCGGCAGTTCCAACTACCACTCGCTGCAGGCGCAAATGACATTGCGTCCCATGCATGGCCTGAGCTTCCAGGGAACCTATATCTGGTCGAAGGCGCTTGCGGTGCCCACTGCCGGATATACGAATCCCGCGGACCGTCAAGCGGACTACGCCCTGTCGGGGAACCACGTCACGCATGACTTCCGTTCCAACGGAATGTTCGAGCTGCCGATTGGACCGAATAAGCTGTTCTTCGGAAACGCCAGCGGTTGGGCGGCTCGCTTGATTGAACGTTGGCAAACGAGTTTCATCGTCAACTTCAACACGGGCGGGCCCACGAGCATCACCGCAGGCAATATGATGTACGGGAATGGCGTGGCGGATGTAGTCGGGCCATTCAACCTGCGGGAAGGCCAGGTCCAGTGGGGAGCGCCCGGGGCAAGCGGCCAACTCGTCGGGAACTATTTCGGAAACGGCGTGTACGGGAAGACTCCGGATCCGCAATGCCGGGATGGCGCGATTGCGGTAGACCTCAAGAATTTCTGCACGCTTCAGGCGGTTACGCTCGCAAGCACCGGAGAGATCGTTCTCCAGAATCCCAAGCCCGGCACTCGCGGAACTCTCGGCCGCCAACAGATCGAGCTGCCAGGTATTTGGGCCTTCGATGCAAACATCGGCAAGACGTTCCGAATTTCGGAGTCCAAGAGCGCTCAGATTCGCGTCGATGCCACGAATATCCTCAATCACCCGAATGCCGGTACCCCTAGTCTCAGCGTCAACAGCGCGAACCCGCTGGGATATATTGGAGCGAAGGGCACCTCGCATCGTGAGTTCAAAGCCATGCTTCGCCTGACGTTCTGATTCGGCTTTGCAACGCGTGTGGGGCGGTCACAGACCGCCCCACAGTCTTCCCTATCGAGCAAGCCCACCAGGATCATCAAGAATTAAGAAAGGAACTGGATCCATGGCAATGCTGATTGTTACCGCTATCGCCGAAGACACGATCGCCGCTCCTGGCAATGTAAGCGACTCCTATATTGTCGTAAGCGTTACGGACTCAAACGGAGTCGCAGTCACAGGACTGTCGCTCGCAAATTTTGCTATTGGATCTCCCATCGTAGGTCCTGGAGGATCCGTTTCCCACATCAACTCTGTTTCCGCTGGAGGCTCGGTGGCGGGCGTTTATATCCTGCGCATTGGACCCTTGGCTGGCCAGACATGGAAACCAGGAGTCTATATCTGGTCCGTAGGAGTCACACACGGATCGGATCACGGTCAGGCACTCTGCACCACACTGATGGACTAGCTGGGACGGGCAAAACGATTCTGGAAACCGGCAAGCGAACGATGTTGATTTTCCCCACCAATTTCTTGGACAAAGCCGCGCGCCGCGATAATAATGGCGCTCAAGAACTTATGGTCAAATCGGAATTCAGTGCGCCCAAAGCGTATCGACTGGCCGTTTTGGCGCTCACCGTCTGTGTTCTGCTGAGCTCTCCGCAACTCATGCGGTCGCAATCCACCCCGTTACCCTCGCAGAAGAGCTTTCTTAGCGATTATTGCCTGGGCTGCCACAACGAGAAAACACGCGCTGGCAACCTGTTACTCGACAAGATGGACGTAGCCCACGTGGGCGGGGAGGCGGAGACCTGGGAAAAGGTTGTACGAAAGCTCAGAGCCGGCATGATGCCGCCCGCTGGGGCAAAGCATCCAGACAAGGCTTCGGCCAACGGCTTTGTCTCATGGCTCGAAACCGAACTCGACCGTTCTGCTGCCGCCAAGCCGGACTTTGGCTCTCCGGGTCTTCATCGTCTGAACCGCATGGAGTACGCGAACGTCATTCGTGATCTGATCGCCGTAGACGTTGATGTCAGTGCCTTGCTGCCTCCGGATGATTCCAGTTTCGGCTTCGACAACATCGCGAGCTCCTTAGGTGTGTCGTCGTCGCTGCTCGAAGCCTACCTCGCTGCTGCCTCGAAGATCAGTCGGATCGCGATCGGCGATACCTCGGTCGCCCCAAACCAGAAAACTTATGTTGCTCCTCCTGATCTTTCGCAAACGGAGCATGTCGAAGGTCTGCCGTTTGGAACGCGCGGCGGCATGCTGATCCATCACACGTTCCCTGTCGACGGTGAATACTCTTTTCAGCTCGCTCTGCTGCGGGGCACTTCTGAAGAGCTTTATGGCCGCTCATCGAAGAGCGAGCAAATGGAACTCAGTATCGACGGCCAGCAGATCAAATTGTTCGACATTGATAAGGAGGAAGCAGACAGAACTCGTAAAGTTGACGGCGTCACGCTGCCTCTGGAAGTTCGCACTCAGGTAACCGCGGGTATGCATTCCGTCGGCGTGGCCTTCGTAAAAAAGAATTATGCCGCCGCGGAAGACATCTTTTCGAGCACGCGCTTGCGAAGCTCTATTTCAGTCCTCGATGTTTCCCGATCAGTCGTCCCGCATATCAGCAGCGTCGCAGTCGGCGGCCCTTACAACATCAGCGGCGTCAGCGATACCGCGAGCCGTCGCCAGATCTTTACGTGCCGGCCAGCAAGCGCGGACGCGGAGGCGCGGTGTGCCGAGCAAATCCTGTCGATATTGGCGCGGCGAGCGTTCCGGCGTCCTACAAATCCGGACGACATCACCCTCCTCATGGGTTTCTATAAAGAAGGGCGGACGAAGGGAAACTTCGATTCCGGAATCGAAATGGCCCTTAGGCGCATTCTCGCGAGTCCGGACTTTCTCTTCCGCGCGGAACGCGAACCGAACAACGTCAAGGTGGGTACGTCATACAGGATCAGCGACCTGGAGTTGGCATCGCGTCTGTCGTTCTTTCTTTGGAGCAGCATACCCGACGATGAATTGTTGAGAGTCGCGGGCCAGGGGAAGCTGAAGGATCCAGTTGTGATGGAGGCGCAGGTCCGACGCATGCTTCTCGACAAGCGCTCGAGCCAGCTGACCACCAATTTTGCAGGCCAGTGGCTCTACCTGCGGAACCTGGCCAGCATCACACCAGACATCCAGGTCTTTCCAGCCTTCGACGACAATCTGCGGCAGGCTTTCCGGCGTGAAACGGAACTTTTCTTCGACAGCATCGTCAACGAAGACCGCAGCGTGATCGATCTGCTCACGGCCGACTACACCTTTGTGAATGATCGGCTCGCGCAGCATTACGGCATCCCCAATATCTACGGCGGTCAGTTCCGGCGTGTCTCGCTGGCAGATAGCCCGCGTCGGGGATTGCTCGGACAGGGCAGCATCCTGACTGTGACTTCCCTGCCGACCCGCACTTCCCCGGTCGCGCGTGGCAAGTGGGTTCTGGAGAACATTCTCGGAACGCCGCCACCGAATCCCCCTGCAAACGTGCCTCCGCTGAAGGTAGACGGCAAGGTGGACCTGGATGCGTTGTCGCTGCGCAAGCGAATGGAGCTACATCGTTCCAATCCCACGTGCGCCTCGTGTCACAAGATCATGGATCCCATCGGCTTCTCCCTCGAGAACTTCGACGCCGTCGGCAAATGGAGGACGCGAGACGGAGGCAGCACGATCGATGCCTCCGGAGAACTGGTTGACGGAACAAAGGTCAACGGCCCCGACAGCTTGCGCGATGGACTGCTGCACTATTCCGATCAATTCGTTCGCACGATGACCGAAAGGCTTCTGACATATTCACTTGGTCGCGGAGCCCAATACCGGGACATGCCGGTGGTTCGCTCGATCGTTAGGCAGGCATCTCAGAAGAACTACAAGTTTTCATCGTTGATCCTAGGAATTGTCGAGAGTCAACCGTTCCAAATGAGAACGAAATCGCAATCAAACGCGGAACAACATAATTAAGGAGGCTCCATGTTTATCTCGAAGCGGCACATTCCCCGACGCACCTTCCTGCACGGAGTGGGCGTTACCGTCGCGTTGCCTTTCATGGAAGCGATGCTGCCGGCGCAGACTCCGGTGAAGTCTGCGGCCACAGCCGCCCCGACGCGATATGCGTTTGTGTATCTTCCCCACGGAATGATCATGGAGGAACTCACGCCGAAGACCGAAGGCACGAACTTCGAGACGACCACCATCCTTGGGCCGATGGAGCCGTTCAAGAGCCAGTTGCACATCGTCAGCGGACTCGAGGCCGCTCCGGCAGGTGATGGCAGCGGCGGCGATCACATGCGTTCCGCAGCAGCGTATCTGAGTGGAACTCCTCCAGTACGCAATGCCGGCCAGAATGCGTATCTGGCGGCGACTCTGGATCAGGTCATCGCCGAAAGGATCGGTCAGGATTCTCCGTTGCCGTCACTCGAGCTTGGCATCGAAGACACCAGCTACACCGGCGTTTGCGATGACGGTTACGCCTGTTCGTACATGAACACCATTTCATGGGCGACGTCGAAGAAGCCTCTTCCGATGGAACGGAACCCGCTCGCCGTTTTCGAACGTCTGTTCGGCGATGGAAGCACGCCGGAACAGCGGCTCGCTCGCCGAAAAGAAGATCGCAGCATCCTGGATTCGGTGACCAGCGATGTAGCTCGCATCGGCAAGACGATCGGCCCGAGCGACCGAGCGCGGCTCAGTGACTATCTGGATGAAGTCCGCGGTCTGGAGAAAAGACTTCAGGCGGTCACAAAGGTGACGGCGGATCTGCCCTCTCCGGATGCCCCGGCCGGCATTCCACAGTCATGGCACGAGCACGCAAAGCTAATGCATGAGCTCCAGGCCCTCGCGTTCACCGCGGACATCACTCGCGTGTCCACGTTCATGTATTCCCGTGACAAGATCAACCGCACGTTCCCCGAAAGCGGTATCACGACGGGTTTCCACTCTGCATCCCATACTTCCGGCGCTGCGGAAGCCAAGAGGTCGTTCGCGAGAATGAACACCTACCACACAACTATTCTGACGACTTTTCTCGCCAAGCTGAAGGCGACGCCCGACGGCGACGGCAACCTGCTGGATCACACACTCGTCATGTTCGGCAGCACCATGAGCAACGGCGACGTTCACGATCACTCGCCGCTGCCGATCATGCTGATTGGTGGAGCTTCTGGAAGACTCGGCCCGGGCCGCCACACAAAGTATCCGGAGCACACACCGCTGGCCAACCTGCTGTTAACTGTGTTGCACAAAGCCGACATACCAAAGGAACGTTTCGGAGACAGCACCGGGCTGCTTGAAATCTAGCTGGAGAAAAATTTATGCGCATAGCACTCCGGATTGGCGGACCCTGCGTTGTGGTTTTGGCGGCGGCTCTTTGCGCCGCCGCTGCGCCAAGTGACGTCGCCGACGCGGCCATGAAAAGAGATGTATCGGCCATGCGAACCTTGCTTCAGCAGAAAGCCGATGTGAACATGCCGCAGCCCGATGGCTCTACCGCGCTGCATTGGGCGACGCATTTCGATGATGTGTCCATGGTCCAGATACTTATCGGAGCGGGAGCCAATGTAAAGGCGGCGAACCGCTTCGGAGTCACGCCGCTGTCGCTGGCCTGCCAGAACGGAAACTCAGCCATCGCCCGAAAGTTATTACAGGCCGGGGCAGATCCGAATGCTGCTCTTTCGGACCTGGGTGAGACTCCATTAATGATGGCGGCACGGACCGGCAACCTGGACACGGTTCGTGTCCTGCTCGATAACGGAGCGAGCGTGAATGCCAAGGAAAATTCCAAGTCGCAGACCGCTCTCATGTGGGCCGCATCGGAAGGCCACCCCGCCGTGGTGAAACTGCTCATTGATCGTGGAGCCGAGGTCAACGCGCGTTCCAAGATTGTGGCTCCCGCCGGCCGTGGAGGTTTGGGTGGCGGAGGTGGTGCTGGAGCGGGAGGTCGCGGCGGTGGGAATCGAGGCGCGGCCGGCGCAGGACAGGCTGGACAGGGCGGTCAACCGGGGCAGGCAGGACAGGCTGGACAGGCTGTGCAACGTGGGCAGGCCGCGGCAGCACCGGCCGGGCAGGTTCCTCCAGTGCCAGCTCGCGGACAGGCGGCTGGGGCCGCGGCTCCGCCGCCTGCGCCACCCGCACCGGGCGCGGGAACCGGAGGCGTGACGTCGCTGATGCTGGCGGCAAGAGAAAACAGACTCGACGCCGTGAAGGTCCTCGTGGATGGTAAGGCCGACGTGAATATGTTGTCCGGCAACGGGAGCACGGCGCTGTTGATGGCGATCCTGAACGCCAACTATCAAGTCGCCGCTTATCTGGTGGATCATGGCGCCAATCCGAACCTCGCAGATAGAGACGGCAAAGCCGCTCTGTACGCATTGGTTGAAATGCGGAATCTCGACACGACCGATACCCCGGGACCGTCCGCAGACAAAACCGAAGCGCTGGAACTGACGCAGTCCCTGCTCCAACGTGGCGCGGATGTGAATGCCCGCCTGACCGCGAAGCCACCGTTTCGTGGCGGCGCGAATCGAACCTGGTTACCGGAACCCGGAGCGACGCCGTTTTACCGCGCTGCTGCCGCCGGCGACGTCAAGATGATGCGCATGCTTCTGGCGTATGGCGCCGATCCGTATATCCCATCCCTTGATAACACGACACCGCTGATGGTGGCATCCGGCGTCGGATACCTGGTGGGAAGCACGTTCTCCTGGCCGGAAAGCGAGGCGATTGAGGCTGTGAAGCTCGCGATGCAGCTCGGGGACGTCAACGCGGTGAACAATTCCGGCCTGACCGCCCTGCACGGCGCAGCATTCCGCGGATGGAATGCCGCAGTTCAAACGCTCGTCGACGGCGGAGCGAAACTGGACGTGAAAGACAAGCAGGGAAGAACCCCGATGAACTGGGCCGACGCGTTTTACCGCGGCGGAGGAATTGCGCCGGTGCGGCAAGTTCAAACGCTCGCGCTGTTCGAGCAGTTGATGAAGAAGAACTGAAGCCGCGGCGCAGCCGTTTATTTCGGACCGTAGTTCTTTACCAGATACTCCAACAGGAGCGCCTCGTCATTCCCCTGCAGAATGGCGCCTTTTCCTTTCATGTCGTCGATGATCCGCACCCAATCGTCCTGGGGCATATTCTTCGTCTGAATCCGCTCGAGACTGTGGCAAACGGTGCATGCGGTGTCGAGTGCGCGACGTCCCGGGTCTACCGGCGCCGGCGTCGCTGCGGCCAGGATTGCCGCTATGTCGGGCACAGGCTTATTGATCGCTTTATAAAGGTCGGCGCGCGTCGCCACTGCAGGGCCGTGGAGCGGCAGGATTGTTTCGAAATCGAGCTTCAATTTTTCGACGCTCTCCACCGTGTTAGCGGTGCTCGGATTGGCCGCAACGCCGGTCGTATTGCTTGCCGGACCACTCTGCGGCGTGAACACATCGGCCTCGATCAAGATCTTCTCGTTCGGCAGAAAGGCCATAAGAATTCCGTCATCGTGTGGATTCCCCTTGATCCAGTGCAGTTCCAATGTACGCGTGGAATCACTCAGTACCTTCTTGTCCCCGACGCCTTCGATGTTGGGCTGTCTTTGTGACTGCGCGAGCCTGTCGGGATTTAAAGTCCGCGGCGCCGCGAGCGTCTGTTGATAAAACGCCTTGTTACTTTCGTGCGTGACGATAGTCGCCCCCTCGTCAACGTACGTCCGCAATCCGCCGGCATGGTCGAAATGGTGATGGGTATTGATCAGATACCGAATTGGTTTGTTAGGAATCGTCTGCTTCACCGCCGCGATCACCGCAAGCGATCGCTCTTCATTCAGCGGCGCTTCAATCACCGCGACATGATCCGCAAACTCCACAGCGACGCTGTGGTGCGTGCCTCCCTTAACGTAATAGACGCCATCCGCCACCTTCTCCACCTGCACAGATACCTGCTGCGGCGCATTCGTTGTAGGAGGTGCCGGAGCCTGGATACCGACGTTCGTGTTGGGTTTTACGTCAGTGACAGAAAGAATCAGCACCGGAAAGCCGCCCTGCTTCTCGATGATCGACGTGGGAAACTTCACGCCGTCGAAGTCTTTATAGAGGTCATAGAAAGTCTCGACAAGCATGTCTCCGAGGACGTCGTTGTCGATCCAGGTTTGTACGCGTTCAACAATGTTCTTATCGTTGATGTACCCGACGATCCTGTACTTGTTGTCGAGACTAAAACTCACGACGTTGTACTTCGTTCCCTGAACTGTTTCCGACCTCAGACTCGCACTGTTGGCGGCCGCTCCCTTGAGAAAGCCGAATGGCGTCAGCCAGAAGCTGGATTGGATATCCCATGAAGAAAAGCGGGAAACATAGCGTTCCTGTGCCTGATCGGCGTTGTCTTGAATACGTACAAGCCGCGTGTGCGCGACCTGACCCGTGAGGTCGATTTCCTGCGTGTAGGTTTTAACCCTCGCCAGCGGCCATCGAGAGTTCGGATTCGTATTCTGGCCGACGCCGGCGCTCGAGCCCATGCCGGAAAACTGGATCGTCCGGAGACCATCCGCCCCCATGGCTTTGGAGACATTGGCCAGGAAAGCTCGGGAATCCTGCGCCAGAAAGCTGCCAGGAATCGTGGCCAGAACACAGGCCAAACCAAGTGCTGCGGCACGGCTGTTCAGCATCGCGTTAAGCCTCCGAGTGGAATGCTACGCGAACTTATCACAAATAGCGCGAACAGGGGACAGGTGGCTGCGGCCATGCTCGCAATGCGGCGACGTATTCCAATACTATGTTTGGACGTATAATGGCCGCGCTTCCCTCCAGCGCGGAAAGGTCGATCAACGCAATGGCCGAACTTGATGTATTTATCAGTTATGCGCATGAGGACGCTGCGTTAGCTCACTCGGTAAAGACTGCTTTGGAATCCGCCGGCTTGCAGGTCTGGATCGATAAGAGCATCGGGATCGGCGATTCCTTTCAACGCGCGATCAGTGGGGCGTTGGAGAAAGCGCGCTGTGTTCTCGTTCTCTGGACCAAGGCCTCCGTGGAGAGCGACTTCGTCAAGGACGAATCCACTCTAGCGAAGCGTCGCGGCACCCTCTTCCCGTGTTTTCTCGCAGAAGATATCGAAAATTCGATTCCTCTGGGTCAACAGGAGGTTCAAGGGCTCAAACTCACGCGCGATGACGGCAGGTTAACGCCGAAGGAACTTCGGCAATTAGTGGATGAAGTAAATCAAAGGCTGGCCTCTCCGCCGAAAACCTCAGCACTATTCGAAGCGGCGCGCGATATTAGGGACAAACTGCAAAAACATTTATCCGGACGTTATGAGCTCATGAACGAAGTGGGTCGCGGCGGCTCATCGGTTGTGTTCAAAGCGCGTTCCGTTGAAGCTGCCAAGGCGACCTTCGCAATCAAAGTAACAACAATCCACACGATGCTTTTGAATGAAGGTCTCTACGAAGCCTTCGTCAGGGCGAGTGAGACAGCCAGCCGCCTTCAGCATCCAAACATTATCGTGGCGCACAATGTCGAACGTAAGGAGGATCTTTACTTAACGGTCACCGACTTTGTCGATGGGCGGTCGTTAGCTTCAACGATCCGGGAACAACGCGGCTTGTCGCCACACACAGCGCAACAGATTCTCGTACAGGTTGCCGCAGCACTGGCGCACGCTCATGAGCATGAAGTCATCCACCATTCACTTCGGCCCGAAAAAATCATTTTGGATCGTCATGGGAAAGCTTTTGTAACCGATTTCGGCATCGCCTATGCTCGAGCAACCCACCAGAAAGGCCGTCCCGGAGACCGCTTGCTTGCCAAACCGACATATATGAGTCCAGAGCAGTGTCTGGGGGCTCCGATCACCGGCCGATCGGACCAGTATTCGCTGGGTCTCATTGCCTACGAGATGCTCACAGGGGCTCCCCCGTTTACCGGCCCGAGCCCGTTCCGCATCATGAAGCAGCAATGCGAGGATCCGCCGCCCCCTCTCAGTACGATCCATGAGACGTATCCACAACTGGAAAAGATCGTGTTGCGCATGCTTGAAAAAGATCCCAGCGCGCGCTATGCAAGCCTTCGGAGAGTGGAATACGAAGTGAGGCAGGCGCTCACCGGGGGCGGCTCCGACCGTGAAGTTGTCCGCGCCAGCTATAACCGCTGCTGCGAACGCCAGGACTTCCTCGATCAGTTCTACGAAATCTTCATCGGAAGTGATGTGCGGGTAAGAGATGCGTTTCGCGACATTGATGTCTCGCGGCAGGTTCGGATGCTTCGTGGCGCATTCAGCATATTGTTCGACGTTGAATTGGATTCCGTCGAGGGCCGCATGGTCCTGCATGGCATGGTCCAGCGACATCGCGCGTTCCCTCCGGAACTTTACGACCGATTCAAAGAGAGTCTTGTGGCTACAGTTCGAATCCAGGACGCTCAATTCGATCAGCGGATTGGGGAGGCATGGAATCGCGTTCTTCAATCATTTGTGGACCATTTGACTATTCAGGGTGAAGGGATGCAGGGCCGTCTGGCGACAGGCACCGGTAACTAAGTATCTATCAAAAGAGCCTACGGGCTCTCGCGTTAGTGTCGGACTCGTGATAAAAACACCGGGTCGGACCGTTCGCTCGTTTCATGAAGGAGGAAATCGTGACTATCAAAATGACCCGCCGGGAAATGCTGCAAGCCGGGCTCACCGCCGCGACATTGGCAACCCTGGGGCTACCGGAATCGATGATGCCCGCGGTCTTGCAGGGCGAAACCGCTGTGCCCTTCACGGACATTCCTGCAAACATGAATTTTACCGTCGACCCGAATGCCCCCAATCGTTTTCTCGACATTCGCACGATCGACGGCCCGTACACGCCGAAAGAAAAGTTCTTCGCAACGCAGCATCATGGCCAGCCCGAAGTCGATCCGGCGACTTTCAGATTGAAGGTCGATGGCACCGTCAACAAGACGCTGGAACTGACAATGGACGAAATTCGAAAGCGGCCGTCTGTACAAGTCCCGGTAGGTTTTGAGTGTTCCGGCAACAGTCGGGGACGCCTACAGGGGCTGGCATCTGCAGGGTTGTGGACTGGAACTCGTCTGAAAGATCTCTTGAACGCGGCAGGCGTGAAGTCAGAAGGTAAAGAGGTAGTCTTTTTCGGAGTCGATCATGGCGAGATTGATGTCCCGTTCCGAGGGCAGACTTACAAGGTCGATCAACACTTCGGCCGCAGCATAACCATCGAGAACGCGATGAAGCCCGAACCGATTCTCGCGTACGCGATGAACGGCGACCCCCTCACAAAACATCAGGGCTTTCCGCTTCGGCTCATCATGCCGGGCTGGTATGGGGTTGCCAACGTGAAATGGCTGACGCAGATCCACGTACAGGAGACTCGCTTCGTTGGTCATTACCAGGCGCGGTGGTATCTCACGCTCCGAAGCGAAATGGTGGGCGGCCAGGAGGTATGGAAAGAAACCGAAATCTCCCGCATGCGCCCCAAGTCCGTGATTTCTCGCGTTGTGAAAAGCGGAAACCATCACGTTGTCCACGGGTTTGCGCTGAATGACGGCTCGCCGCTCAAATCCGTCGAAGTGAAGATTGACGAGGGTTCATGGGCGCCGGCAACCATGGACAAATCGAACACGCAATTCGGCTGGAAACTGTTTACGTATGTGTGGGAGGGTGCGACACCTGGCGAACATACTCTGGTTTCGAAGGCGACCGATGCCAATGGCGCTGTGCAACCGACACAGGCGGAACTGACCGCCACGAAAAAGACGTTCCTCGAGGACAATTCTCAGTTTCCCCGCAAGGTCATGATCTCCTGATTTGCGGATCTGACCGGTTGCTGTACGTCTCTTGAACCGTGACCCAGGTGTGTCGCGTTTGTGCTCACACACCTGGCCACCTCGCCCGCGCCGCGCCCTCCTCCTTGCGTAAATCCCGCCCGAGACGGCGGATCCGCGTTATGCAATAATCCGGTCAAATTTTTTCAAACACTTTGCGTGGCCCGTGCCGGGAGGAGTACCCATGAGACGATTATTCGTTCTTTCGTTTGGGTTCGTTACGGTAATGGCGATTGCTTCGGCCGCAGCCTTTGCGCAAATACCCACCTGCGCACAGCTCAATGTCGATCCCAAGTTTGGACTCACGGGAAATCAGGTGGTCCTCGCGCACACGACGACACTGGTACCGCCGGTCGGCCCGAACCCGGCCTTTTGCAGGGTGGATTTCATTGTGTCGGAGCGCGGCGGAACGGCGTTCGGCTATGCGGCAGGCGAGATTCAGCAGATCGGGTTGCGTGTGGGACTGCCCGCGAACACGGCAGATGGTGGTTCAGGCGGCGGTGTGGATGGACAAGGCGCGTGGAACGGGAAGGTCCGCAATCTGGGCGGGGGCGGTCTGGTTGGTATGCTCAGTGCAGTCACGCCCGCAACGAACGCGAGGTACGTCGGCTCGTCAACAGACGGCGGTCATGTCGGCCAGGATCCCGCATTCGGAGTTATTCAGGCAACGCATGAGTTGAATCTCGGCAAGATTGAAGACTTCTTCAGCGAAAGCTTGCGCCTTCAATACCAGTGGGCGCTACGGTTGGCCAATACTTACTATGGCAAACCCGCGGTTCGGAATTACTGGGACGGCTGTTCGACCGGAGGCCGTCAGGGTCTTGTACTCGCCGCGAAATACGGAAATGACTTTGACGGATTTCTCATCGGCGCGCCCCACACCAACCACGTTCAAAATTCCGCGGGTCCCATGATCGGGGGATGGGCGAACAAGGACATTGCCAACGGTTCTGTCACCGCTGCCAAGTTCGCGGCCACGGTCGATAGATTGGTGAAAGCGTGCGATGCCCTCGACGGGGTCGTGGACAATCTCCTGACCGAACCCCGTATGTGTAAGGCTGGTGCGGTAGTCAACATTTGCGGTGCGCCTGGTGCGGCGAACGCCCCAGATTGCCTGACCACGACTGAGGCATCCGTAGTCGATATAACCCTGGATGGAGCGCGGAACGACCTCGGACGTCGTGTGTGGTTTCCCTTCGGCCGTGCAGCAGCTCTGGGCATAGGCATTCCGCCAGCCACAGGGTTCAATGGTGTCTTTGGCTGGGCCAATAAGGATATGACCTTCGATTGGCGACCCAGCCCCCTGTCTAATTTGAATGACCTCACGCAACTCGCCACCAACACCGTCGCCGACTACATCAACATGAGCACACCGAACCTGGACCTCGCCAAAAACCATGGCGCGAAGATCCTGATGTGGCAAGGCCTCGCGGATCAACTCATTCCATTTCAATCGAACATCTATTACTACAGCGAGGTGCTCGACTACTACGGAGGCCAGGACAATGTGTCTCCGTTCTTCCGTTTTTTCCTCGCGCCCGGCGTTCAGCATTGCGGGGGCGGAGCGGGTCCACAGCCTCAAAACCTGTTCGATACCATGGTCGACTGGGCTCAGAACGGTGTTGCGCCAGATTCCATCATGTCTGCGGGAGGGGGCCGAACACGTCCGCTGTGCCCATTTCCCCAGACGGCCATCTATGACGGCGCTGGCGATCCGAATGTCGCGAGCAGTTTCAAGTGCGGTGGAAACATTCAGACGAAAGAGGCGAAATGCGATGGTCTGATCGCCAAGTTCAAACATGAGACCGAGGCAGCAATGGAGAGTCTCGGAGGAGAGGACGACATAAGCTGCGGTTTCGCCTTCCTGCCCGTGACTGTTGCCGAGCTGTCCCCAAGCCCAGTTAACGGCTGGTACCGCGATCCAACGGTAACTCTTAGGGCGAGCGACAAGGACCTGGACCTGGATCATACGGAATACCTGCTCGACTCCGGTGGCAGTTGGGCCACCTATGCTGGCCCATTCCAGGTGACCGGGGATGGCGAGCACCGACTTCAGTACCGCTCCGTGGACAAGGTTGGCCATGTCGAATCCGTCCAATCACTCAGCTTCAAGATCGACGCCACCGCGCCGGCATTTTCCGGCTTACCCGTCAAGTGCACCATCTGGCCTCCAAACAATAAGCTCGTTGAGGTCGCCGCGGTAACGGCATCGGACAACGGGTCGGGTGTTGCTGCCAACACTTTGTCCGTGAGCGTTGTCAGTAACGAGCCTGTTGATGCCTCCGACATCGTTGTCCAGGGCGGAACGGTGAAAGTCCGTGCGCAGCGGCTAGGCAATGGCACGGGCCGGAGCTACGTGATCAACGCGCGAGTATCCGACGTTGCGGGTAACTCCGGTAGCGCGACCGCGACTTGTACCGTGCCGCATGATCAAGGAAAGTAATGCATTGGCCCCGCAGATGGCAGCGAAGGTAGCTCTGTTGGCAAAACCCATTGAACACGGCAGCGGGTAATGCCGTCGGACGCCCAGTAACTCCCATCCCACCTTAACTGGAATTAAGACTTACTTAATGAGCCGCAAACCCATCTCACGCTCTAATGCTGTATCAGGGGTAGTTATCTTCATACGAAGCTTTCCACAAGGGGTTGTCAGCTTAACCAGGACGGAATAATGAATTCAAAAACAACGAAGGCGTTGGTCAGCCTTTTTTCGATTTTTTTCGTAGTCCGAGAGCTGCACGCTGAACCGCAGTCTCCGGACAAGAAAGCCTCTTTGATTGAATTCAGCGATCAACTTCGTGACCTGACCGAGCGCGTATCGAAATCGGTCGTGCAGGTTGTTGCGACGGGCTATGGGTTGATGAATGATCAAAGTCAGACCGGAACAAATGTCCTGATACGCCAGCGCTCAACCGGTTCGGGAGTCATCATCTCGCCGAATGGCATGATCATGACGAACGCTCACGTCGTGGACGGAGCGCGTCATATCACGGTCCAACTGAACGGTGGCTCACAACGAACCGCATCGTTTGATGCGGTGCTCCTGGGTCTTGACCGCAATCTGGATCTGGCCCTCCTCTCGATTCCAACTGAAGGGCTTACACCTCTGGAATTTACCGACTCCGATACGATCCATCAGGGGGAACTCGTTCTGGCATTCGGGTCCCCACTCGGACTCGACAACTCCATGAGTATGGGAGTGGTTAGTTCTGTAGCTCGTCAGATCAGTTCTGATGACCCCCGGATCTACATCCAGACAGACGCGCCGATCAACCCCGGAAACAGCGGCGGCCCGCTGGTGGATGTGAACGGCCGGCTTGTGGGTCTAAATACATTCATTCTGACGCAATCGGGTGGCAGCGAAGGGTTGGGGTTTGCGGTTCCAAGTAACGTGGTGTCTTACGCTTTCCATCAACTCAAAAAGGACGGCCATGTTCACCGTGGGCAGATCGGCGTGGCGCTACGAACGATCACAGAGCCTCTGGCGGAAGGTCTTGGATTGCAGCCTTACGATGGCGCGCTGATCGAAGACATTAATCCCAATGGCGCCGCGGCAACGGCAGGACTCTGCATTGGCGACGTGATCATGTCGATCGGGAGTCGCCACATCCGCAATGCGCGCGACTTTTCATTGGAGACCTATCATTACTCGATCGGCGACACTGCCGAACTGAACGTTCTGCGAGAAGGCAAGCTCATTTCTTTCACAGTAACCATAGCGGAGCCGGAGGATGATCCGGAGCGCCTGGCGGACATGGTCGATCCGCAGAAGAACGCCGTTCCTCTGTTAGGTTTTCTCGGGATGGAACTCAATGACAGCGTGAGAAAAATCCTCGGAGATTTGCGCTCACAAGACGGGATTCTGGTCGCCGCACGTTCGGGAACGTCGGAGTACCTGGGCGATGAGTTGGTTCCCGGCGACATCATCCATTCGTTGAATGGGCAATCGTTGTCGACGCTCGACGACCTGCGGATGAGCCTGGCGATGCAGAAGGCCGGGGCTCCTCTCGTTTTGCAGGTTGAGCGCGACGGACGGCTTCGGTACTTTGTCCTGGAAGAAAACTAGTTCGCTTCGGCCCTTTGGTTGCGTGACGCTCGTGCAGAGCGTGACGGATAGCGTGACGGATAGACTTGTCCCGGATCGAGTATCCGGGATAGAGTCCACGCACATTGGAGGAAGCTATGATCTCTCGTTTCATTTCTCAAATCGTACTGTGCCTGCTCCTTCTCTCGTCGCTCGGACTCAGCATCATCGCCCAACAGCGCGCGGGTGGCCGCGGGCAAGCGGCGCCTCTTTCGCTTTTCTTCAAGGAGACGTGGAAGAACACGGCGATGACGCCGCTAACGCAGGATGCCGTGACCAATCCGGATTTGGAACTCGTGCAGTACGGCCCTGGCAACAAAGATGACTTTGGCGTTACGAACGAAGGCAGTGTCAATCATATCTGGACAGGCCTGTGTAACTCCGCGTGCGCCGTCACACTGAAGCATAAGACGAGCTATGTCGACTTAACCGGCAAGGCTCGAATGAAGTGGTATCTCAAAACGTCGGGATTTCACGAAGTCCGGCCGATGTTGAAGCTTGCAGATGGAACTTATCTGATCGGCGATCATGTGGACGCAAGCGCGTTCGACTATCGCGAGAGCGAATTCTACTTTGCCGAAGTGCATTGGCTGAAAGCGGAAATGCCCAAGGTGCTGACCAAGGGCAAAGTGCTCGCCACCGTGGATCTCAGCAAAGTAGATGAAATCGGGTTCGCAGATCTTTCTCCGGGAAGCGGCCACGGAGACGGCGGATACTCCGACGTCTCCTGGATCGAGGTCTACGGCAAACCGGTCCCACGCGACACGGCAAAATAAGTCGTACTTCTTGCATCAAAGTGTAGCCTTGCATGAGGCGACACTTTGAGAAAGCCCGTCACTCCGGCCGGAGCAACCGTTTCTTCGTGTATTGGGAGGGGATCGAGTCAACGGGGTCCATCAAAGGTGTATCACTGCGCCGCCTCCCGACAGCTCGGACATATCCCAGATATCGGCCCGCGTCCTCTTCTATAGTTTTGATTTCCTGAAGATTTTCCGGAGCGACGACTCTCACCCAGTCGCGCCAGTATCTCCAGCCGTCGGAAAGAGTGTCCGCAATTTCGACATCGAGAATGCCCGTTCGTCCCCAGTGTCGTTGCCACCATGCGGCCGAGTGCAGGCACCACAGATCCTGGGTCCACCAATTCGCGAAATGTTTTGGAATAGAGTTGCCCAGCTCCTGCATCAGTCCCGCGCCTGCAATACCGAGACGACCTCCCGGCTTGAGGAAACGAGCGATGTAGTTCAGATACAGATCATCAGTGCCGTAGTAGAAGAACGAATCGATCGAAACAATGGCATCGAACAATTCTGATTTGAACGGCAAGGCCCGCGCGTCGGCACGACTCGGAATCACGCCGTCTTCCATGCCGGCGTCTCGTATCCGCTGAAGATTCTCCGCAGCGCTGTACCACAGGTCCGTAGCCCAGACCGTAACGCCAAATTCTCGTCGAAGGAAGATCGACGACGCAGCCCGGCCGCAGCCGAGATCCAGAACCTGCATACCCGGCCGCAGCTGCATCACTTCCGCCAGCCACTCGGTCATCCACAGGGGGTTCGCTGCGCCACTGCAGCTTGCAACAAGCCACTCCGGGTTGTACCTTGAGGCTCGCGGAAATCTGTCGGAGAGCAGAATGTCTGTCATGGCACGGCTAGCGGGGCGAAGACGTATTCTTCGGCGGCCATTCGGGCCAGACGTTGCCGGATGTGGCTTCGATCGGAATTGGGCCCTGCAGCGAGAATCCGGGGACACGACCCGCCGCCGGAGGTGGCGGTGCAGGCTGGTGATCGGCCGCTGTGACGCAGCGCATCTCGTTCCAGCCCAGATGTGCGGTGACGTGCTTGTAGAACGTGGGAAGCTCCCCATCAGCCCAGTCTTCGTGCAAGATGTTGAATCGCAGCGTTTCGCCCTCGATGACGAAGTCGTCGAGGGCGGCCATGGTGTATGGGTTGTCGCATGTGCCGCACACCATTCCTCGAAGTTTGTCGCCCACCTTCTTAATGATGAAAAACTGTTTCGGCGCCCCGACACCAAATCCCAGCCACACGCCGATCACGTCTTTCTCCGTCAGCTTTGACTTCCACGGGCCGGGCTGGATATAGGGCAAGCCATCGGCGCCATCCGGATTCCGACGGAGAGGGTTAGCCGGCACCGGCGGGCCTTTCGGTAGAATCGACACCATTGCCGGTATGGGGTCCGGTCCCCGGGGATCCTTGATCAGAACGCGCTCGAAGCGGCCTCCGCCGGGCGCGCCGCTTGTACCTGTCACTGTGAGCCGGCTCTGACTGAACTTCGCGACTGCCTTGTCCTTGTAGCTTGCGCTGCCGTCTGCCCTCACATGGGTGACCTCAAACGTGATCCCCTCTGGACCGAACGTCCCGTCGACAAACGCCAGAGTGGTGGCGTCGGCACAATAGGTGCAGTAGATACCCCTCACTGTTGCGCCGCGAATCGAGAACTCGTAGATGTGGGCCTCGCCGCTATCCGTTCTCCAGCCGCCGCGATAATCGTCGGCATTCTGAGCCGCGGCTGCCCGTACGAAACCCAGCATGGCGATAAGAATCACGACCTGCTTCACGAGCGCCTCCCGTTCTGTGAAATGAAGTGAAGAAATGATCATCGTTCAATGTTCGATTGTCATCTGTGATCGCATCGACATACTTGTACTCGTATACGACGCGGCCGCCGAGCGATGAGATGCGTGTTTCAAGCGCAGCATAGGGTTTGGCCGAGCGGATCAAAACTTTCGAACTCGGATCGGCCGTTTGTGATTGTGCTGTTGTTGCGGAAAGCACGAAAAGCAGAGTGAACATCAAAAAGGGTCGTGGAATGTGCACGGTATCCTCCGCGGGATGAGTTTGAGCTGGATCTTGATGATGAACGGCACCATGCTGGTCCACACCGCGAACCTGTGTCAAGAAACGATGCGCACGCATGCGCGCGTCACTTAGACCTGTAGTCAACGACCCTTAATGGCCTTGATGTTCACTTCCAGGCGGAATAGATGGGCTTGCCAATCAGAGTTGCAGGATTTGCGCCTGGACGCGGACGAAACTTCTGGAAGCGGCCTGCATCAACCTCGGCGACATAGAGGTTGCCTTCCTGGTCTGTACTCATGCCGTGGACGCCCCAGAGCGTGCCGGGAAAATCGGCGACCGTTCCCCAGGCATAGAGGAGATGGCCATCGAGGTCGTACTTGAGCATCTTGTGCGTATTGCGATCGAAGGTCACCAGCGTACGATCCGCGCCGATCTGAACGAAGTGAAGACTCGAGGGACTCACAGCGATTTTCCACTCCGAAAGATACTTGCCGTTCTGGTCGAAGATCTGGATGCGATGATTGTCGCGATCATTAACAAACACGCGACGGGTCTGGACGTCCACAGCAACACCGTGCACGTTGTTCATATACCCGGGACGCGTTTCTTTCCCGGAATCTCCCGGCTTGCCGAAGTCGAGCAGGAATTTGCCATTCACATCGAACTTGGCGACGCGCGTGCCGTTGTAGCCATCGGCGACGTAGAAGCTCCCGTCCGGCAACCACGCGATGAACGTCGGCCGGTTGAAATGCGTCGCATCGGCGCCCGGCACGTCGGGTGTTCCGATCGTCTGGAGCAGTTGCTTGCCGTCGTGCGAAAAAATGTAGATGGCATGTGTGTGATCGTCCACGACCCAGACGCGCTTCTGCGCGTCATACGGACTGATGTAGACGGAGTGTGGGCGCTTGAAAAGGTGGTCCCACTGCGTCCACTCTTCAATGATGTTGCCCTTCGCATCAACGACAATCAGGCAGTGTTCCCAGCGGGCATCCACGCCCATCTCCCGGTAGGGCGGCGACGAACCTCTCCACAGTTCCATTCCACGCGCCGGATCCTGACCACTGCCGCCGGCACCCGGCGGCGTTGCGGTGTTGGCATTGCGCCACGGCAATCCAGCCAGCGGAAATAAAACATTCGGACCGATGTCGGTCAACAGTTTCGTTTGAGGCCGCGGGATATTCGGCAACTCGCCGCCACCGAGCAGATAGACGCGATTCGGACTCTCGGCGAAGATGCCGCGAGCGCCACCATACGTCCACTTTTGGTGGCCCGGCAGAGTGCTGAGATCTTTCGGCCAACCTTCGACGACTTCGTAAGGCCCGGAGACGTCCTCTGCTCCAATGGCTGCTGGCACGGCGCTGTACGATCTGGTTGCCGTTTGAGCTTCCACGGGCAACATCAGCCAGCCACCGATTGAAATTCCGACGAGCACGCCCACCCCAAGCGCCAACACAACGGGCACAGTCTTGTTCATGGTTCCTCCGCGAACGGACACATTGAGAAAGGAATGCCGTCGATACTATCGAAATCCCGACGCGGCGGCCAGATGTTGTGACTTTGATCCTAGGCGCGGTGGGAAATCGATTCAGAATATGCACAGAACTTGACACACATCGAATGCCCGTGAATTAATGCCCGCAACAAATACTGAAAATTTGGGGGGCGTCAATCATGCGGGGAGTTGTCGTTTCAACTGCTGCTGTGTTGTGTCTGGTCTTCTCGGCTCAGGTCTTCGCTCAATCGGCAAATGCAACGGTCAGTGGAACCGTCACCGACGCCACGGCGGCGTTGATTCCGGGCGTGACAATCACAGCAACGAATAACAATACCGGCGTCGTTACCACGGTGATCAGCAATGAAGCCGGAGCCTATAACTTTGCGAGCCTCTTGCCCGGTGCTTACAAGGTCAGCGCATCCTTGCCAGGATTTCAAACCAAAACCTATACGGATGTACAGCTCGGGAACGCGGAGAGAATTCGCCTGAACTTCTCGCTCAGTGTAAGCACGCTGGGCACGACCGTGGAAGTCTCTGTCGCTACGGACGCGCTGCTGACAACGTCGAACCCGTCGGCAGGTGGAGTGCTTTCGCAGAGCCGGGTCGAGTCGTTACCCAATGTTGCCAACGACGTCATGGACTTCTATCGGCTGATCCCGGGCGTTACCATCCAGGACAACGGGGTCCGTGGAAGCTTCGCCGGCCTGGAAGGTTTTGGAACGACCAACATCCAGCGCGACGGCGTCGATGCCGCGGGTGGTGCGCGATGGACGGCAAATGCGCTGACTGCAACGCACATGAGCCCGGATCTCATCGGCGAACTGAAAGTCATCGTCGCGCCCGTAGATGCAGAACTGGGACGCGGCAATGCACAGCTTCAATTTCTGACGCGATCCGGCACGAACAGGTTTCACGGAAGCGCGGTATGGAATGTGCGAAACAGCGCTCTGGACGCCAATACCTGGAACAACAATAACGACGTTGATCCTCGAACCGGCGCCTGGAGCCCCACCGCACCGGACTGGCACAACGTTCACAACGTTGTGCTCAGCTATGGCGGGCCAATCGTCAAAAACAAGACGTTCTTCTTTGCCCTCTACGATCAAGCGCTCGTCAACATTCGGACAAATCAAAACCCTCTCGTACTGACGCCGTGCGCTCGCAACGGAATCTTTCGATATTACGACGGCTGGAACAACGGAAACGCACTGCAGGTCACACAGCCAGGAACTACAAACCCGACGATCGCCGTCGTCGACGGCGTCGGGAATCCTCTGCGGCCTGCAACGAACCCGAACGGCACGCCCTTCACGGGGCAGTTACGTTACGTCAGCGTATTCGGAACGGTCGCGAACGTTCCCACGCAACCCGACTGCTCTGATGCTGTTGTCCAGGGCAGTCCCTGGGACACAAACAGGACCAAACTCGATTCGACGGGATTCGTTAACAAACTGATGGGCGTTATGCCGATGCCGAACAATTACGACATCGGCGACGGTTTGAACACCGCCGGCGGCCGGTGGGTTCGCCGCGAAAAGAATGGCAACGAAAGCATTTTCTCGCTCGATGACGAAGGATTGAATCGTCCAGACAATCTGTCGCGTAAACAAATCAATTTCAAGATCGATCACAACTTCAGCCAGAACCACAAGCTCAGCGGTACCTACACGTATGAAAATTCTTATGGAATAGCGAACTTTGAGCCATGGCCGGAAGGTTTTCGAGGCCAGCGCTTCCGCCATCCGCAGCTGCTGTCCTTGAACTTTACGTCAACACTGTCTCCAAACCTGGTGAATGAGTTCCGGTCGGGCATGCGACGCACGGGCGGAAATAGCTTCAACGGCCTGGAAGATCCGGATAACGGCGAAGCGGCACGCGCCTTCTTCCCGAACTTCTCCGGATACCCTACGTTCATCGGTCTAGGGACAGGCCAGGTGAACTTCCAAACGAATCAGATGCTCAACACCACAGCGGCATACAACGACGTGACAAGCCAGTGGTCCTGGGCCGACACCCTGAGCTGGACTCGAAACGCCCACACGTTCAAATTCGGCGGGGAACTCCGCAGAGGGCACTCTCTCGGTAAGGATGCCGGCGTGGGAACCACTTCGATTCCCCGTGTCATCGGCGGGGATGCGCCGAACGCGGCGATACCGACCGACGCGATCAGCAGCACGAAGATTCCGGGACTGGCAGGTTCAGCGAACGCCGGAAACAACCAAAGGATGCGAAACCTTCTGAGCTTCCTCGCGGGCTCGTTGAACCAGGTAACGCAGTTCTATTACATGCAGGACCCGAACAAACTGGACAAGTTTGAATCCTACCTCACGTATCCACAACGCGTTCGAGATACACACCGGAATGAGTTCAGCATGTTCTTCAAGGATGATTGGAAGATCCGAACTAGCCTGACGCTGAATCTCGGCATTCGTTGGGACTATTACGGCTCCATTTATGACGGCTTCGGCATGATGCCGCAAGCGATCGGTGGCGGCTCCGCGATTTTCGGAGTCTCCGGCCGCGGCTGGGATGGCTGGTGGAACCCGGGAGTGCGCGGCGACCCAACGGCGTTCGAGTACGTAGGCCCGAATTCGCCCAATCCCGGCAAGACCTACTTCCCGAATGACTATAACAACTTCGGACCGGCGGTTGGCTTTGCCTGGCAGGTGCCGTGGTTTGGTGCGGGAAAAACGACCATTCGTGGCGGATATCAGATCACATACAACGGCCTGCCTTCATTCAATTCTCTCACACAGACACAGGTTACGCCTGGCAGCACGCTGGCAGTGAATTACCAGGGCGATAGTGGCGCCAATGCCTATCTGGATCTCACGAAAGCTCCCGCGCTGGTGCCCGCGCCGGTCACTGTGTTACCGATGCAACCCGTGCCTGTGACGGACCGCACACAGCAGGTCTACATACCTGCCCCGGATCTGGTGAATCCGTACGTTCAGAATCTAACGCTCACGGTGACACGAAGTATCAGAAACAACATGACTGTGGACGTTCGATATCTCGGCACTCTCGGGCGAAAACAGTGGAACGCTCAACTTCAGATCAATCAGCCGAACTATCTGACGAACGGGCTGAAAGAAGCATTTGACGCTGTGCGTGCCGGCGGCGAGTCCGCGCTTCTAAACCAGATCTTCAACGGGATCAATATTGCCGGTGCAGGTTTCGGGCCAGTTGGATCGACTACAGGAGGAGTTCTTCAAACAGCGGGTCTGCACATGCGAAACGATACGAGGTTCAGAACCAATCTTGCGAACGGCAACTACTCAGACCTCGCCAATACGCTCGATTTGCTGAACTATGTGACAACTGCCCCGGGAAACAGCAGCCTGCCGCCCATCCCTGCACTCGTGAACGGCGCCGTCCTACGGTACAACGGATTTCCGGAGAACTTTATCCGGACCAATCCGCAGTTCGGACAGGCGCATATGCTTGCGAGCGTCAATACAAACAACTACCACGCGCTCTCCGCTTCGTTCACGCTGCGGCCGACCGCTGGGGTCAGTTTGCAATCGACTTACACCTGGAGCAAGAACTTCGGCATTACTGGAGAGGTTGGCCGAACCTACACTGACCCGAGAGATCGCCATGCGGACTACGCCTTGCTTGGCGATACTCGAGTTCACGATTTCCGCACGAACGGAACGTTTGCCCTGCCGTTCGGACCAAATCGAAAGTTTTTCAACACAAGCAGCGGCGCGATGGCTCGCATTCTCGAGAATTGGTCCATGAGTTGGATCGTAAATTTAAACACTGGAGCTCCAATCAACATCGGAACGTTCTCAGCCGGCGTGGGACGTCATTCGATCTACGCCAATGGCACACCCGACATGGTCGGCCCGTTCGACACAAAGGGACAATTCAACCTCGAGCCTGGCTCAAATGCGGGCACTTACTTTATGGACGGTAAGTACAAGAGTGTTCGAGACCCGCAATGCGATGCCGTTACAACGACCAACACGTTGAGCAGTGCGTGCACACTCAACGCCATCGCCGACGCGCAGACCAATCAGATCCTCCTGCAAAATCCTCTGCCGGGACAGCGTGGCAATGTGGGTATGAATTCCGCGTTCGGTCCCGGCCGTTGGCGGTTCGATGCCAATATCTCCAAAGAGGTCCGGATCAGCGAAACAAAGAGCGTCCAGTTCAGGCTCGATGCAACCAACGTTTTCAACCATCCCGAACCAAATTTTGCGACGGGGTTAAACACGGCGTTGACGAATATCAACCAACCTACTTTTGGCTTGATTACGGGGGCTACGGCAAAGACGGACTTGCGGCGTCAGTTCCAGGCACAGCTTCGACTGAACTTCTGAAACAGAAACAACACCGGGAGGGATTCGGCAATCCTCCCGGTGTGTTCGGTCTACCTTCAGAATTGCCTACTTCATTGCGAAGAAGTCGTTTCCCTTGTCATCGATGATGATGAAGGCTGGAAAGTCCTGCACTTCGATCTTCCACACCGCCTCCATGCCGAGATCCTCGTACTCCACAACGTCGACCTTCTTGATACAGTGCTCGGCAAGGTTGGCCGCAGCCCCGCCGATGGAGCCGAGATAGAAACCGCCGTTCGCCTTGCATGCGGCGCGAACATCCCCGCTGCGATTCCCTTTCGCCAGCATGACGTAGCTTCCGCCGGCTTTTTGAAATTCGTCGACATACGAGTCCATACGCCCCGCTGTCGTTGGCCCAAACGCGCCGGAGGCGTAGCCTTTCGGCGTCTTCGCCGGACCGGCGTAGTAGACCATGTAATCGCGCATGTACGGTGGCAGGCCTTCCCCTCTATTCAGTCGTTCTTTCATCCTTGCGTGCGCAAGATCGCGAGCCACAATCATGGGCCCGGTGAGAGACAGCCGAGTCTTCACGGGATAAGACGATAACGTCTTGCGGATCTCGCTCATGGGGCGATTCAGATCGATCCTTACAACCTCGCCGCTCAAACCTTTCTCATCAACTTCAGGAAGAAAGCGCGCGGGATTTGTTTCCAGCTTCTCGATAAAGACTCCGTCGCGCGAGATCTTTCCAAGCACCTGGCGATCGGCCGAGCAAGA
>Ga0157375_10000279_pt1 | contig 46487 bp, 63 predicted proteins | sample M35metaG_FD_115311 | JGI IMG/M metagenome (GOLD analysis project Ga0157375, IMG submission 115311) | Miscanthus rhizosphere microbial communities from Kellogg Biological Station, Michigan, USA - M3-5 metaG | ecosystem: Host-associated > Plants > Roots > Rhizosphere > Soil | place: USA: Michigan...
AACCTGCGCGTCAAGCTGGTGCTGGACGAGTGCCCGAGCGAGCCCGAGAACGATGGCGGCTGCCCGGTGATCCGGCTGGACACCGACAGCACCGACCCGGCCCGGATCGAGCACACGGGGTACGGCAAGTTCTACGACGCCGGCTTCGATCCCGTCGAGACACTGCGCTACCTGAACCACCGCTTCTACTGGCGCGAGGCCATCGAGGTCTTTGAGCGGTACGTCCGCATCTTCCACGAGGGCAGCGTGGCCGAGTTCAACCTCGGCACCTGGCGGGAGAACGGCTACATCGCCTTCACGACCCGCACACTGGCTCGCGCCTGGGGCATCCCGGACGACCAGCCCGTTCCGCAGGCCGAGCTGACCGAGTGGCAGGCGTACGTCGAGGGCGACGTCTACGGCTGGGTGATCGAGCGTCGAGTGGTGCAGCACACCACCGTCAAGACCGTGGAGGGCGTGACGCTCCGCGAGGTGGAGTACGAGGACTGGGATGAGGTCGACTCCTGCTGGGGCTACTACGGCACGGACTACGCCGAGGAGACAGCGCGAGAGGTGTTGCAGTCGCACACCAACTACGCAGCGAGTCGATGAAGCACCGATGGAGAGCGACGAGGAGCTGAAGCTAGACCTGATCGACCACTGGGGACACGACCTGGACTTCCGGCGTGAGTGGCAGTCGTACATGGGGGCAAACGGCAGAGCGCACCGAGCGTACGTGCTGGACATCACACGCGAGCGACGGCTGGAACGTCGCTACGCACGACGGAGAGGAGCATGAGCATGAAGTCAGCAGGGGAGTTCTTCTACCGAGAGATCGACGGCTGCACGGTGGTGCAGCGAGGTGAAGCCAAGTGCGTGCTTCGCCGGCTCGACAAGGGCCACAGCCAGATGAAGATGGTCCGCGACACCGGGCTCTCCCGGACGCGCATCCGCTCCATCGTCCTCAACCGCCACGCCTACGACCCGAGCATCGACCGCATCGCGGTGCGGCGTGCGCTGGCCGGCGACGACAGCGTGCTGGACGCCATGACGGTGTTCGAGCGCCGAGCCCTGCGCCGCAAGCTCCTGGAGCTGCGAGCAGTGGACACGAGCGAGATCGTCCGGCTGGAGCGCAAGCTCGGGCTGGAGGGCCTGGCCGACATGCTGGAGACCGAGACCGCACGTACGAAGGTGCAAGTTGATCGAGAGGAGGTGGCGGCATGACCAAGCTCTACCTGGCCGGTCCGATGACGGGCATCCCGGAGTTCAATCACCCTGCATTCCGGGAGAACGCTCGCCTGCTGCGCTCGGTCGGCTACGAGGTCTTCAGCCCCGCCGAGCACGACCTGGACCTGGGCATCGACGTCGCCGGCAAGACCGGCAACGAGACGCTCACCGACTTCAGCGCCGTGTCCATCCGCGACGTGCTCGGCGACGACCTGGACTGGATCTGCCGTGAGGCCGATGGCCTGGCCGTCCTGCCCAACTGGAAGGGGAGCAAGGGCACCCGAGCGGAGATCGCCACGGCCCTCGCCATCCGCATCCCGGTGATGGGTGCAGCCCAGTGGTACGACTCCCAGCGGTACGGCTACGGCGAGGACATCGACTACTGGACCGGCTTCTACGAGGCCGCACTGACCGGCACGCTGCCGGTGGGGCTGAGGGTCTGATGGCACGCGGAGACGACACCGAGGTCCGCGAGGTCGCCGAGACCGGGGGAGCGAAGGGCAGCAAGCTCGCTCGCTTCGACATGATCCCGACCGACGCGCTGTTCGAGCTCGCGGAGCACTTCGGCCGAGGCGCGGAGAAGTACGAGCCGGACGAGCGAGGCGTGGACAACTGGCGACGGGGCTACCCGTGGCACCTGTCCTTCGGCGCTGCGTTCCGGCACCTGACCGCTGCGATGGGCGGCGAGGACATCGACGAGGAGACGGGCAGCAAGCACGTCATCGCGGTGGCCTGGCACTGCTTCGTCCTGGCGCACCAGATGAACCGAGCGAGCCAGCAAGGGTTCGACGACCGGCAGGACAAGATCGAGGAGGAGGTGGCCTGAGATGAAGGAGGAGCACTCCAGCTTGGAGCGCAAGGCACTGGTGATCGCTGCCGGCCTCGTGTCCATCGGTCTGGGACTCCTACACCTGGCGATGACGCTGGGCGAGGAGGACTGATGCCGGCCACCCGAGGCACCAGCAACGGCAACCAGCGTGGGTCTTCCTACGCTCGTCGGCAGCGCAAGGCGTGGATGCTCGCGACCTTCGACCCCGAGCTCGGCACGAAGCTGTGCCGGTGCTACCGCTGCAAGAAGTTCCTGGGGTGGCTGAACCTGACCATCGACCGCATCGTCCCTGGGTGCCAGGGAGGGAAGTACGTGAGAGGCAACATCCGCCCGTGCTGCGGGCACTGCAACTCCAGCACGGGAGGGCGAACGCGGTCGACAACCGTTGGCGCTATCGTGTAAGTTGGACACCAGATGAACGTGCAAGACCGAGGGAGAGGAGAACACGCATGACCAGCATCATCGACCAGACCACCACGGAGGGCCTCGTGCCCCTCGGCACCAAGGTCCGAGTGCTCGCGGCAAGCTTCGCGGAGCAGACCATCGGGCGAGTCGGCACCGTCGAGCAGCACGTCGACGAGACGTTCGGCTTCAACGACGCCCGACACCTGTACTTCGTCCGGCTCGACGAGACCGACTTCGAGAGCGCGACGTGCGTCTACGCCTCGGCCGTCGAGGTGCTCTCCGACATCCAGGTCGGCGACATCGCGCTCGTGCCGGCCGGTGCGACCACCGCTCACGGAGGCGAGACCTACTTCGGCGGCGCGGTGCAGGCCAAGGTGGTTTGCCCCAAGGACCACGAGGGCGACGTGGTGGTCGAGGATCTCGTCACCAGCCGCCAGCAGTACGTCGCCGCCGCCCAGCTCACCAAGCTGGACCTGTCCGATCCGATCCACGAGCAGGTCACCGTGCACACCGTCGCTGCGGTTGACACGCTGCCGGCCGGTGCCATCCTCACCGACATCGACGGCGACGACTGGCCGGCCGAGGACGTCGACCAGTACAACCTGGACGAGTACGGCCCGATGTTCCTGAAGGACAACGACGTCCTGCTGGACGCGCCGGCCGAGCTGGTCGCCGAGCAGGAGGCCACGCCGAAGCGGCGAGAGATCGGCAGCCTGGCGGTCATCACCGAGGACTACCCGTTCGGCGCGCAGCTCCGCGAGGGCGACGTCGTGCGGATCGAGGACGGAGGCGACCCCTACGGCGTAGTGCCGGTCGACGGCCCGGTCCCCACGGGGATGTACGGCAAGTGGTGGGTGAGGGACGACTCGCTCGCCGACTACACCCCCGAGGAGGTCGCCGAGGAGGCCACGACCTACGTCCTCGACCGGGAGGGCCTGGACGCCCTGCCTGCCGGTTCCGTCGTGAAGGCGAGCTGGACCGTCCCGTTCTTCCTCACCTCGAACGGCTGGATCAACGCTCGCGGCAGCGTGGCGGACGTGGAGAGCCTCGTCCAGTACGAGCCGCTGGAGGTCCAGCTCGTCGGGACCGGGCTCTGAGCTAGAGCTGATCGTGCAAGTTGGCGGGGCTGGCTTCGGCTGGCTCCGCCCCAGGGAGGCCGAGGGTGTCGGTTGGCTAGGTGAGCGGTTCGACTCCGCCCCCTCCCACGTCAGGACCAACAGAGAGGAGAGACCGATGGACTTCATCATCACCGAGGGCCAGCCCGACCGGGACATCACCCCGGAGGCGCGTGCGCTCATGCTTCAGGTGCAGTCGGCCGAGCTCACGGACCTGGGCGTCGACATCGCCCGAGTCAACGTGGCCGGCGTGTACGAGGCGCTCACCTGGGCGCTCGACGAGATCGGTCAGCTCCGGGACGACCTGGGTCGCGCTCAGCGTGCGCTCGACGGGATCGGCGAGGAGTACAACGCCGAGGTCGAGGCGCTCACCCGCGAGCTGCTGTCCACGGCCGACGAGCGCGAGTTCGAGCTGGAGTTCGCATGAGCCCCCTCGACCTACTGCTCATCGCCCTGGCCGTCATCGCCTGCATCGTCGCCTGCATCCTGCTGGCCGGCATCGCGTTCGCCATCGGCATCGTCGTCGTCGGCATCCGCCAGGAGCTCCAGGCGCGCAGGGTGCGCCGACAGCGGATCGCGAGGAACCGGCAGCGGATCGGCCGCTGATGCCTCGCACCGAGTATCAGCGCGCCGAGGACATCGCGCAGGAGCTGGCCGAGTGGGTGGACGAGCGTCCGTGGATGGACCTGGGCAACCAGGACTTCATCTCGGGAGCAACGGTCCGCCAGGCCGAAGCGTCGCTCGCCTGGGCGCTCGGTGTGATCCGCAGCCTGCCAACCCGCTGAGAGGAGGACGACGTGGCGATTGCGCCGACCAAGAAGCAACGCGAGAAGGTGATCGAGCTCCTCGACGCCTACGTGGAGGACCACGACAAGGTGGACGAGGCCGGCGAGCCCCTGGTCTCAGCCGAGGACGCCGCGTCCGCCCTGCTGGAGCTGACGTGGGACCTGTACGAGCAGCGGGCGAAGTTCACCGTCGTCGGCCAGCTCCGGTACAGCAAGGGCGAGTTCCTGGACCCCGAGGATGCGCGTGCCAGCAAGGTCGCGCTCGGACGGTACGCCACCGAGACGCAGGCCAAGGACCACGCCGAGTCGCTCGTCTTCAGCCACCAGACCGGCGAGGAGATGCGCGTCTGGGTCCTGCCGGTGCACCACGGCACGCCGCACGAGTGGTTCCGAGCCCGAGCGACCGACCGCAAGGAAGAAGCCCTGGCGAACAGCACGCCGCGAGAGCGCGAGCTGTACCGCCGCATCGAGTGGTTCAAGGCGAACCCCGACGCACTGACGTACGCCCCGCAGGACCCCGACGTAGAGCCCGAGTGCGACTGCGACTGCTGTGACCATCGAGAGGAGACAGAACGTGCAAGTTGAGCCGAAGCCAGGGGACTCCGTGCGAGTGCTCGCAGCCGTCCGTGGCGAGAACTACGTCGGCTGGGTGGGCATCCTGGACGACTTCCCTGAAGGTCCGGTCGAGCTCGAAGGCGTCGTGCACCCGTACAAGGTGCTGTTCGTCGACCTGGAGAAGGGCATCGCTGCCTTCCTCTACGCCTCCGAGGTCGAGCTCGCGGACGGACCCACGGCGCACGACCTGGCCGAGCTGGGAGCGCCTGGCCCGGACGTCGAGACCGAGGGGCAGGAGCCCGAGCCGACGCCGGCACCGGTGGACGAGATCTCCGAGCTGCTGGACGCACGTCGCGTCGCAGCGGTGCGCGAGGCGGTCACCCAGGTGCTGCGCCCGTACGGCCTGGGAGCTGCCGTCCTGGTCGACCCGCACGCCGTCCTCGACATCGCTCGCTTCGTCCTCGACGAGGAGTTCACGGTCGGCCACATCGAGTACCCCGCAACCACGAAGGAGGAGAGCTGATGCAGACCGCACTGATCCCCGTGACCGTCCTCTACACGGTCTGCGCGGTGCTCTTTGCCTACCAGGCCGAGCTCTGGTTCGACGCGGAGCCGGACTACGACAAGGCGCACGCTGCCGCGAAGACCGGCCTGGCCGTGTTCATCGGCATCCTCTGGCTGCCTCTGTTCATCGTCGGCCTGCTGATCCTGGCCCTTCAGCGTGGGAAGGCGCGCTCGTGAGCGGCATGGACTGGGCCGACCTCCTGTTCGCCGAGGAGCTGACGCGCAAGCCCTACGTCCCTGCCGATGGCATCCAGCGCGTGCTGCGGCACCACCCGAACGTCGACAAGCCGAAGCAGCTCGCCGACCCGAGCGAGGAGGTGGACGAGAACGGCGTGCCGGCCGGTGGCTGGCCCGTGAAGGTCGAGACGCTGGAGGAGGCCAACCTCATCACCAGCGAGGTCGAGGGCCTCCCCGGCTACGCGGCACCGTGCATCGACATCGACGTCCCGGTCCGCCTGGTGCCGTCGACCACTGAGGGCCACGGCCACCTGTTCTTCGACATGCTCATCCCGGAGGACAAGTACATCGCGCTCCTGGAGGCGATGGCCGACGCCGGCATCGTCGAGCGCGGCTACCTCGCGGCGTCGATGTTCCGGGGCTACACCGCAGTCCGGCCGGCGCACGTGAAGAAGCGCTTCGTCGAGGACGAGTCGTGAGGTACGTCGAGCACTTCGCCGGCCGCTTCGAGGGCGCACGGCTGAGCGGCGACGAGCTCGCCAAGGTGCGCGGTCTGTTCGGCACGGTCGAGGCCGGCTGACATGGCAGGGCTGCCCGAGGGCTACATGGTCCGCGTGAGCGGTGGGTGGTTCTGCTACGGGCTCATCTGTCGGGACGGCTACGTCGTCTGGGCACCCGACATCGCGAAGTGGATGCAGGGCAAGCCCGAGGCCGTCGTGCACAAGTGGCTCGTCGACAAGGGAGCCACGTTCACCGTCTACAGAGAGGAGAAGAAGTGAGCGAGCCCATCCTGTCCACCGTCGAGCTGGTCGTCCAGGAGGGGGACTACTTCCCCCAGGTCATCATCAACGGTCAGGCCGTGCACACCGCCTACGAGGCACCCATCGAGATCAGGACCGAGCTCGCCGACTGGCACGAGGTGACGGTCACCCTGATCGCCGAGAAGCTGGTCGTCCACGACGGCAGCTACGAGCCGGCGAACCCCTGGGACGACGACCCGACGCCCATCGGTGATGCCGTGGAGCGCGAGCTGGAGTACGCCGACGTCCTCGACGGCTACGTCAAGGCGCTGGCCGACCTGTGCCACGTCCCGCAGCGCTACGTCCTCGGCCTCGACCCGGCCGGCGACTCGGACCCGATCATCTTCGAGGGCCACTGGGAGAACGTCGGCTACATCAGGGACGACTTCGAGCCCGTCGACTTCGGCGCGATCTACAAGGCGACCAGCTCGGTCGAGTTCGAGCTGAAGGACGTGAACGACCAAGTGCTCCGCCTGTTCTACGGCAGCGACCTCTCCTAGCTGCCGCCCCAAGCTGCCCCCCTGTTGAGCCGCGCATCCTCTCCTGCGCTTGGCTCCAGGGGGGCTTCGTCATGCCACCTTCGAGGTGACGTGCACGCGCTCCACCGGGTCGAAGCCCCTGCGCCGGTTGGCCGGCTCCACCTCGACGTCGAACAGCATGTCGACCAGGGCGCGCTGCCGGTAGAGCTCCAGCCCGAGCCACTGCCGCTCCACCTCGGCTGTGCCCACAGAGAGCCCGCTGAGCGCCGATCCGGTGGCACTGCGACCGATGACAGCCTCCGCCTCCTCCAAGGTCTCACGCAGGCGAGCTGAGGCCGTCGTGAGCTGGCTGACCGTGATGGCGTCGGCAGCGAACGCCTCGGCCAGCGCGTCGAGCCGAGCCTTGGCATCGTCGTGCGCTGCCCTGGCCTCCAGGAGCGCATCGTCGTCGCTGGCGACCAGCTCGGGGAGGATGTCGGGCTGGGTCAGCAGGGCCACCACGGCAGAGCCGACGTACTCGTCGGTGAGGTTCCTCGGCACGAAGACGCACCCGTTCTTGCACTGGTACGTCGGGCCACCCGTCTTGTTCCTGGGGATGCCGGCGTTCAGCGGATGCCCGCACTTCCCGCACCTCGCCAGGGCTGACAGGAGCGCTGTCGGCTTCCGGCCGGTGCCTGGTCCGTGCTTCCGCTTCGGGTCGTCGAACAGAGCCTTCAGCGCGAGCTGGGTCTCCTCGTCCAGGATGGCCGGCCACACCGCAGGGAACAGCTCGCCCTTGTAGTCGCGCAGACCGATGTAGCGAGCCGAGAGGAGCGCACGGCGCATCTGGGTGCGCGACCTGCCCCAGCGCTCGGCGATGACCGAGAGGTTCTCGCCGGCCAGCAGGGCTGCGGCGTCCTGCCTGATCTGCTCGGCCTCCTCGGGGATGATCGTCACCCGGTCGAGCTCGAAGCCGAAGGGTCGGTGCCCGTTCGAGTGGGCCTTGCCCTCCTCGGCCTTCTGCCGGTTCGCGAGCCGCTGGCGAGCTGCCTTGCGCTCCACCTCAGCTCGGGCCACGGCTCCCAGGATGCGAGCAACCATCCGGCCGACGTCCGTCGTCAGGTCGATGTCACCGGTGGCCGTAGCGATCCCGACGTCATGCTCCTCGGCCAGGAGGATCAGGTTCTCCAGGTCCAGCATCGAGCGCGTCATCCGGTCGACGTGCCAGGCGATCACGACGTCGATCTGGTCGTCCTTGATGAGGTCGAGCACCTGGCTCCACGCCGGCCGGTGCTTGCCCGACCATGCGGAGATCGAGTTGTCGCTCAGCTCGTGCACCACGGTCCACCCGCGTGCCTTGGCTAGCGCACGGCAGGCTTCGAGCTGGCGCTCTACAGAGCGACCTTCACCGGAGGCATCGAGGGACACACGGGTGTAGATCGCAGCACGCTTCATGCTCAGGATCGTAACTAAACATGGACGACGGTGCAAACGAACGTCCAATCTACGTTACAACGACGAAAGAGCCCCCATCCCGAAGGATAGGGGCTCTCGTCGTGCTCAGCTCTCGCGAGCTGCCTTGCGTTCAGCGATCCGTTCGAGCTGAGCTGCGCGCCTGGCCTTGGCGTTGGCCTCCATGCGCTGTGCCCAGGACTCGAAGCTCTTGGCTCCACGCTCTGCCCGGTCAGCCGCAGCGAGCGTCACGCTCGGCAGCTCGGGCGTGCCGGCAACCTCGTCGCGCAGTGCTCGGTTGGTGACGAGCTGGTCGTTCATCATCCGGCGCTGCATCCGGGTCTGCCGGCGAGCTTGCTTCGCGCTGTCCTTGGTGTAGGCCGCGATCCGTTCCTTGTCCGAGCGGAAGTCGACAAGGCCGACCGTGGTCAAGCTCAGCGTCTTGCGGAACAGTCCCATCGTTACCTCCTCTCGTTCGTCGTTCGGTCACAGCTTGGACGTGCGTCCGGCCGCGAGGGTTCCTTACCCTACCGAACCGGACAGGCTCCTCGTGAGCAATCCTCGTCGGTCGAGTCCTCGATCACCTGGGTGAGCGCTGCCTCGTACTGCTCGCGGGTGATCCGCGTGTACGGAGCCTGCTCCCGGCTGTCGTCGACCATGATCGTCGTGCCCTTCAGCGCCGGCAGCCAGTGGAGCAGCGTGTGAGCCAGCTCCTCCGGGTCAAGCCCCGGCTGGACGTTCACCGTGAAGCTCACGGCGTTGTCGGCGTAGAAGGTCTGGTACATGCACTGGAACGCGAGCATCTGGTCGACGGTCAGCTCGGCTGCCGACTCGACGATGCTCCCGTCGTGGCCCAGAGCTTCGACCTCAGCGACCAGCTTCTCCATCGTCGGGTAGACCACGACTGCGGTGTTCCCGCTCTTGTCGTAGATGTCGACCTCGACCTCGAAGCCGTCCTCCCAGGCCCGCTGCACCGTCGCAGCCTGGTCCGGGTCGGTGAGGTTGAACCGGACACGGCGCTCGAAGAACCGGGCGTAGACCGGGTGGATGCCCTCGGTCACTCCGGGGAGCTTCGCGATGCTGCCGGTCGGTGCCACCGTGGTGACCTTCACCGGCTCCGGGATGCGCAGCTCGAAGGCGTAGTCGCGAGCGGCCACACGGACAGCCATGCGGAGATCCCAGAGCAGGTCGGAGATCCCGAGCTCGGGGTTGGTCGCCTCGCTGTAGCGGATGCCGAGCTTCGCCAGGAAGCCCTGCACGCCGAGGTGCCCCACGCCGATGCGCCGGTTGCGCTTCAGCAGCTCGCCCTGCGTCTCGTCGGTGCAGTCGCCGTACGTCGCCCGGATCAGGAAGCGGGTCATCAGGACGTGAGCCTCGATGAGCGCGGCCTTCTCGTAGGTGCCGGTCGACGCGAACGCCTCCAGGTTGACGTGGCCGAGGTTGCAGTTCTCCCACGCCTCCAGCGCGATCTCTCCGCAGGGGTTGGTGGCGATCACCTCGCTCACCTCGCCGTGGTTCGAGAGCGAGCTGTTCCAGTAGCCAGGCTCTCCGTTGGTGAGCATCCCCTCGGTGACGAGCTGGTGCACGCGCTGCGCGAGGCCGGCACGCTCGGGCGTGGTCGGGTACTCACCACCGGTGTGGCCGGCGAGGAGCGCCTGGTTGAACTCGTTGTCGATCTCCACGGAGATGTTCGTCGTCCAGTGGCTCTGTCCGTCCGTCTTACAGGCCAGGAACTCCTCGATGAAGGGATCGTCCCACCGGACGATGCTCATGCGCGCAGAACGGCGTACACCGCCCGAGACGACGCACTCAGCGACGGCCTGCTCGATCTGCATGGCCGAGAGCGGGTCGATGAAGACCGGGACGTTGAGGTCGATGTCCCACTCGTTGTCGAGGTGGGGCACGTTCGCATTCAGCACCCGAGAGACCTCGCGCAGCATCGTGGCGAACGGCTGAGGCCCGCTGGCCGTACCGCCGAACGTCTTCAGCCGGCTGCCCTTGCCTCGCACTCGGCTCACGTCGTACACCCGGTCCTCGTGGTGCACCTCGTCGTCGGTCATGTAGGTGTCGATCAGGTCGACCAGCGCAGCAGCCCAGCCCTCGCGGCTGTCCTCGACCGGGTAGGCACCGTCCCAGTCGGAGTCGAACTCCGAGCTCAGGACGCCGGCCTCCAGCATCTCGGCGTAGTCCGGGTGGCTCGGGTCGCAGACCACGTGCAGCTTCAGCTCGCGGCGAGGAGCGCCGTAGGGAGCCAGGTACTTCGAGCTGTAGTTGGCACCGACACCGCCGCCCTCCATCAGGCGCAGGAAGGTGAACTCGAAGTGCCGGCTCAGCGTCTCGCCCCAGCCGGACACGTGGCAGTTGAACAAGAACTGCCGGCCCTTGACCCCGCTGGCCCAGAGGTGCCGGCCGGCCGGGATCACGCTGAAGTCCGACATGAGGTCGGTCAGCTTCAGGTACTCGGCCCAGACCGAGCCGTCCCAGGTGTCGGGCTCGCCGTAGACCAGAGCCAGGTTGCCACGGGCAACGCGCTCCACGGTCTCGGGCCAGGTCTCCCGGCTGCCGTCCGGCTTCACCCGGCTGTACGTGCGGTCGTAGACGACCTGTCCGGTTGGGCCGAACGGAACTGCCTGGTCACTCACTCTGAAAGCCTCCTGTCGTGTTGATGTTGGCGACCATCACCACTCGCGTGATGCGTCCGACCAATGCGTGCTGGCTGGCGTCTCGGCTCCACTCGATGAGCCCCTCCCAGGAGGCGTCGCTCATCACGTCGGGGTGCCGGCGCTGTGCTTCGTAGACGAGCCGGTGGATCACCGAGTCGATGGCGTCCGGGTTGTTCTCGTGGCGGGCGTCCAGATAGCAGCGGAGCGAGACGTCGATGGCCTCGTACCTCGGGGTCAGCTCGGGGATCACGACGCCTCGCCCACCAGCTCGGCGAGGCCGTCGTACCCGTCGATGTACTCCTCGTCGTTGAGGCGAGCGGTGAGCTTGCCCACGGCGGTGTCATCGCGCCGGCTGATGGCCTGCCGGCTGACGCCCTCCTCGTGTGCGATGAGAGAGTGCGTCCAGTCCAGGCCGTAGCGCATGAACAGCGTCCGCCGCTCCAGTAGGGTGAGCTCGGTGGTCTCCCACGCCTGCCGGATGTCGACGAGGTGGGCGAACAGCGAGCTGCCCTTCTTCTTGTCGACGTGCCCGCGAGGCATCCCCTGCTCGGGAGCTCGCGGGTCCGTCATGCCGAGGACAGCGCCCCTGTCCCAGAGGGTCGGGATGAGGCGCTCCACCAGCTCTCGCGAGTAGTGCACCGTCACGCGACACCGGCCTCTCGGCGCATCTCCAGGTCTGCCAGGTCGATGCGCTCCAGCTCGGTGCGGTTCGAGACGAACTCGCGGTCAGCTCGCCGGTCTTCCTTCGTGTCGAACTCCGGCACGTTGTCCCGGCTGTCCTCGTAGGAGACCTGCTTGCCCATGCGGGTCTGCTCGGTTCGCACCACGTCGAGGATGCGCCGACGCAGCCAGTGGCCCAGGTGGGCGTTGCCGCCCTTCTCCCACTCCAGCCGAGCGATGTCCGCCTTGGTCGCCAGGATGATGTAGCCCTCCTGCTCGACGTCGGCCTGGTGAAGCAGCGGCATGTCGTCGTTCGAGATGCGGCGAGCGACCTTGCTCACCATGTCCATCACGCCGTCCAGCTCCAGCACGCTCCAGTCGGTTGCCAGCTCAGTCACTTCGCACCACCTCTCTCTGATCGGTTCGTCCGTCCTTGGTCACGGCCACCACGAGTCCCGGTGAGCCGGTCGTTCCCCTGCTGTGCCGGAACCACGTCGACTCGCTCTCCATCGCAGGCACCTGGATGAACAGGCGCGGTCCGTCTGCCTCGACGAACTCGTGGTGGAGATGGCCGGCGAGCAGCAGGTCCGCCTCGTACATGGCCGAGCTCGGCGTGAACGCCTGGCCCTTCCACCAGTCGAAGTGCTTGCCGACCCGCCAGAAGTGGCCGTGAGCATGAGCCACGACCGTGCCGGCGACGTCGAGCACGACGACCAGCTCGTCCGTCTCGGGGACGTAGAACTCGACGTGTCCGAACGCCTCGGGGTTGAGCTCGGCGGCGTCCGAGACGGCGACCAGCGACTCGGTGTCGTGGCTGTCGTCGTAGCGAGTCACGCCCTTGCCGGCGAACCGGATGGTCTCGCCGTGGTTGCCAGGAACGGCAGCCATCGTCACGCGCTCGGCCAGGGGAGCGAAGGTCACCAGCGCGTGCAGCATCACTCGCCGGGTGAGCCGGATCTGCTCGGTCAGCGTGAGCTGCGTGCGCCAGGCGTTCGCGCCGCCCTGCGAGACGAAGCCCTCCACGTGGTCGCCCAGCCAGGCGATGTGCACGTGGCCGATGTCGAACCGCTGCCGGTAGGTGACCAGCAGGTCGGCCGCACGGTTGATGCAGTCGATGGTCCGCTTCAGCGTGCCCTCCACGCCGTCGCCGTCGACCTTGCCGAACTGCATGTCGCCCAGTGCCACGATGAAGCCGTGGTCACCGGTGGGACGGTCCACCTTCGGCCGCTGCCGCTTGATGATCCGCACCAGCTCGTCGATGTTCGGCCGCTCGGCATCGAGGAGCGCCTTGCGCTTGTACGAGAACTTGACGCTCTCGTAGCCCTCGCCGTACTTGATCTTCCTGAAGTGCGTGGCTTCCCACTCGTCGGGGTTGAGCCCCTCCTCCTCCAGGTACTCCAGGCCGGTGCCCTCGTTGACCAGGCCGACCTCGGCTCGGATCTCCGCCTCCACGCTGTCGCGCTGGACGTTGATCTGCCGGGTGAAGTCCTTGGCAGGGCTGGACCGCTTGGTCGGGGGAGCGGTCGGCTTCCCCAGCATGTCTGCGAGCTCGTCGCTCAACTTGCACCATCCTTCCGCCGAGTCCTTCGGCGATATGTGCGGATCGACGAGGCCGAGATCTTGAAGCCGGCCGTCGTCAGGGTGTCCGCTAGCCACTCGGCGGAGAGATCGCTAGCTAGTCGTTCGGTCAGGAGTGCCCGTGTTTCGGGGCTGAGCGCCTCGTACGCGGCCTGGAGAGCCCTGGGTGGAGTGATGCCACCAGGGAGCCCCTCAACGGCGCTGAGAGCGGGCATCAGCCCCTCCGGTCGAGCGACACTTGCACTGGGTCGTCCAGCTTGTCGAGGGAGTCGCGGGCGCGGAGGTTGAGGATCATCTGCGCTGCCACGGCGATCACCTGGACGAGCTCCTCACAGGCGCTCTCCACGGTGTCGCACTCCAGGGCCTCGTAGACCTCCTCCAGGAGGATGCCGTCCCAGCCGAGCCAGTCGGCCTGCACTCGGACGTCGTTGCGGAGCTTCCAGTCCTCGGCTGCCTGCGCGTACTGCTCGCGCTGGAGCTCGCGCACGCCGCTGCCGATGAGCGGGTGGTCCTGCTGCCCCCACTTGTCGTCCTGTGCCCACACCTCCGCGTCCAGCTCAGCGTGCAGCTCGCGCAGTGCTTCGGTCTTGCTCATCAGGCCCCCTCTCGTACGAGGGCGAGCAGAGCGTCAGCCCCACCCGCCAGGTATGTGTCGTTGACGTCGCCGCCCTTCAGGCGAGCCGGCTTGGCCTGCCGCATGGCGCGCATCATCGTGTTCATCAGCTCGCTGCCGGCGTCGTCGGGATCGGTCCAGAGCCAGACCCGGTTGAAGCCGGCGAGCATCCGTCGCATGTACGGAGCCCAGGTGTGGGCACCGGGGATCGCGATGGCCGGCAAGCCGATCTGGTTGAGGATCATCGCGTCGAGCTCGCCCTCGCAGACGTGGATCTCGTCCTCGGCCTGGTGGATCGCCCGGACGTTGAAGACCCGAGAGGGGTCTCCCGTCACGCTGTTGTACTTGCCGTGGAACAGCTCGCGGTGGTCGTGCTGCTCGATGCAGCGGAACCGCAGCTTCAGGGGCAGGCCGTCCTTGTCCAGGTACGGGATGACGATGCGGCCCCGGTGGTTCCCGTGTCCGGGGAAGGGATCGTTACCGACGACGCCAAGGCGGAACGTAGCGATCGTTTCGGTTGTCAGCCCTCTTGCCAGAAGCCACCGTGCGGCGTCCGCCGTAGGCGCTCCCTCGTACAGCTTCGTCGCCTCGTTCAGCATCTCTCGTTGCGAGCCCGAGAGTGGCTGCAAGGTCTCTTGCTCCTGCAAAGTCAACGCCCTCCATCTTCTGTAGTAGGTCCAACGAGTCGCCGTGCTCGCCGCAGGAGTGGCAGAACCACACCTGTTTGTCCAAGCTCAGCCGGCAGCTCGGCGTCCGGTCGTCGTGCAGAGGGCAGGAGACCTGCTGGTTGCCCAGCCGTGCGCCGTTGTAGCGGACGCCGTAGTGGTCGAGCACCATCGCGAGGTCGGGCTTCTCGATGTCGCTCTTGGCCTCGGGCTCGCGCCACCTCACGACGGCCAGCTCGCGCCGTCCATCGCTGCGAGCTGCGCCGGCAGCGAGTCCACCCAGGGGTCGATGGGCTCGCCCAGGTGACGGGCTCCCATCGCTGCGAGGATCACCGCGTCAGCGATGTCGTCGCACTTCCCGGTGGGCCAGGCGACGTCGGTGTACGCAGACCTGACGGCTGCCTCCACGACGTCCTTCTTCGAGTTGCCCTTGCCGGTGGCGTACTTCGCTCGCCCCTGCGGGCTGACCGTCGCCACGGGGATCTCCCGGCCGACGAGTCGCTGAGCGACGCTCCACCACAGCCCGCCACGCTCGTGCGGGTTGCCGAACTTCGAGCCGAACGACGGAGCCTCGATCACTGCGAGGTCCACGTCGTCGCCGTCCACCCAGGCGTCGATCTCGTCGACCAGCCAGGCGATCCGAGCGCTGGTCTCAGCGACCGTCATGCCCCGGTGGCCCTTGGTCTTCAGCCGGTGGACGTTCGCCAGGCTCCAGTCGTGGACCTCGGCCAGGCCGGTCGACGTCAGCGAGAGGTCGAGTCCGATGATGTTCAACTTGCACCTTCCCCTCTCACTCGTCGCCGGCAGAGATGACGTACCGGTCGTATCGCTTCTCGTGGAAGCGGGTGACGGCCGGCTCGCAGCGCAGGATGGCGTACTGCCGTCCTGTCGGGTCCTGCGGACCCATGCGGTTCTTGACGACGGCGACGTTGTAGTCGAGCGTCGTCGGATCGAGAGCCACCGACAGGCAGATCTCGGGCTTCTCGGCCAGACCGTTCTTGATCTGGTCACGAGACGGCGGGGACCAGGGATCGGTCTTCGCCTCCCACGTCTTGTCGCTGGCGTGGTGCAGCACGATGATCGTGGAGCCGGTCTCTCGGGCCAGCTCCGTCAGGCTGGACATCACCTGCATCTGCTCGGTGTAGTCCGTCTCCGCGTTCTCGAAGTCCATGAGGTTGTCGAACACCATGACCTCGGGGTAACGATCCCAGAGCTCGATGTACGCCTGGATCTCCTCGTCCACGGAGCGCCACGAGATCGGCGACCCGAACGAGAACTGGAGGGGGATCTCGGAGAGACGATCCCGGTAGTACGCCTGACCATCCTGCGTGCCCATGCGAGCCTCGACGGTCTCGGTCGGGTCGCCCGACACGCTGGAAGCCACTCGGCTCGAAGCGGTGAACGCGCTCATGTCGGCGCTGAAGTACAGCGTCGGCAGTCGCATCTGCAACGTCCACCAGAGAACGAACCCAGACTTCTGCGTGCCGGATCGACCGGCGACCATGATGACCTGGCCGTGACGTGGCTTGAACCCTCGGCTGTAGAGAGCTCCGAGCTCAGCCACGTACGGCAGCTCGCGACCTGACTCGGCGTGGAGGCTGAGCGACCTACTCGGCGTCAGCATCTACGCCGGCCCTCAGCCGAAGTCGGGCGCGGCGGAGATGGCAGCCTGGCGGGCAGCCTCGGCCTTCTCGGCGTAGGCGATGACCTTCGCCTTGGTGGTGTCGTCCGCGACCTTCCAGACCCAGGCGGGGGACTGACCCGGCTTGGCGCTGGACGCCTTGCCCAGGGTCACGATGGTGGCTGCGCCGACCAGACCCTCCAGGTCGCCGGCCAGGATGGTCTGCTCGATGCGGTGACCCTTGCGGACCTCGCTCGCGTTGCCGGCGTCGAGCTCGGCCGGGGTGTTGAAGACCGTCATGTTGACGACCGCCGAGTCACGCGGGCCGAACTGGGACGGTCGCTGGTGCTCGTACCGCTCCACCTCGATGAGGTAGACCGCGCCCTCGACCTCCTTCTTCGGGGCGAAGAACCCTCCGCCGCCACCGGTGACGTCCTTGATGACCAATGCCATGTGTTGCTGTCCTCGCTCTCTTGTGTGGGGGTTACACTTGCACGATGGGTGCGAGTGTCAGCCGATCAGCTCGGCGATGCGTGCTGCCTTGGTGCGGGTCTCGCCGGCAGCGAGCGTGGCGACGTTCACCACGTCGAACAGCCGGTCGATCTCCGCCTGGGCCAGCTCGGCTGCGAGCTCGTGCTCACGTGCCGCGTCCTCCAGGTCGGACTGGACGTCGGCGAAGACGCTCAGCGCGGCGTCGGCCTTGGCCGCTGCGGCGTTGTGGCGCTCCTCCAGGGTGGGCACCTCCTGGGTGGTACTGCGTCCGAACTTCACGCTCCGTGCTCCTCTCGCTCGTTCTGCCGCACCGGCCAGGTGGCCGAGCGTGTACTTCTGGTCGTCCGTCGTGGCGTACTCCCAGGCGTCGTCCGCGAACGCCTGGACCTGCTCGGCGATCAGCGCCTTGACGTTCTCGACGGACGAGCCGTCCAGCGTCACGTTGATGACCGCCGTGCCGACGTTGCGCCTCGCCGGCTCCGGTTCCAGCTTCTCGTGCCCCACACCGACCAGCATGTGCGTGAGCGCGTCACGCAGCTCGGCTGCCTCCACGTAGGTCAGCAGGAGGGAGTGACCACCAGGCTCGGCCGGGATCACCATGTCGATGAGCTCGGCGTAGGGCTCGAAGGTCACGGTGCCGTAGTCCTCGATCTCGACCTTGGTCGTCACTTCGCTCGCCTCCGGTCTCGACGTGACGGGGGCTTCGGCTCCGGGCGCACGTACGGCTGGTTGGCGTTGCCGAGGGCGAAGAACACCTTGCGCCGACGACGGTCCGCTCGACCGACGTCCGGCTGCACGGAGACGAACTCCTGCGTGATGGACGGTGCCTCCAGCACGCTTGCCGGCGTGCTCAGGTGGCTCGCCATCACTCACTCACCGCCGCAGCCTGGAGCTCCTTGCCCCGGCTCTTGTACGCCTCCATGACGTTGGGCTCGGAGAACTTGGCCTGGTTGTCAGCCCAGACGACCTTCAGCTCCTCGACGTTCTGAGCCCGCTCGATGGCGGAGAAGATCGGGTCGACTGCCGGCTCGGCCGGCTCTGCGGCTGCCTGTTCCCAGACGCTCGTGCCTTCGGCCGGCGCGTCCGAGGAGGGGATGACCACGGCCCCCAGGAGGGTGGCTGCGGTGGTCACGCCGTGTGCGACCTGGGTCGCGTTCACGACCAGCTCGTTGAGCGAGAGCTGCTCGGTGGCCTCGGGGTCGAGACCGAAGTAGGCCACGATGTCCTCGCGGATCTCGGCCGGCAGACCACGGAAGGTGCTCCAGGTCTCGTCGTACCCCTTGCCGTACTTGATCGTGACGCCGATCCCTCGGCCTCCGACCTCACTGCTGATGTCACTCACAGGTTGTTGCTCCTCTCTCTCGGTGTGTTCAACTTACACGTTGGTGCCGACCGCTGCCGACAGCCAGGGCTTCATGCCCTCCGACTTGCGGCTGCGCATGGCCCTGATGGTGGTCGCCATGTTCGCGACCTCCCAGCCCAGCGTGAGGTTGGCCCAGTGCAGGTCACACTTACCCGATCCGGGTTCAAGATGGAGCACGAGACCCCACTCCTGATTGACCGGGCCGAGCGGGGTGTACGCCGGCTCGATCTCCTCGCGGTAGTACAGCCCCTTCTTCCACTTCTCCCACAGCTTCGGCTCAGCCTTGCGGTCGGGGAAGGGCGCGTAGCTCGGGTCGTAGAACTCCGAGTGCGCGTAGATCGCGAGCTGCGCCGGCATCTTCAGCCCGCCGTAGTCGACACGACCGGTCTTCAGGTCGGTGATGAGCATGGCGGTCAGCCAGTCCTCGGGGTCCTCGGCCACGTTCGGGCCAGGTCCGTCGTACCAGCTCACGCTGTCCGGCGTGCCACCCACTCCGAGCTCCGAGCAGACGGTGAAGACCTCTCGGTGCACCGGTGTGAGGTTGACCGTCGCCGCCATGTAGGCAGCCATGTCGGCCAGCTCGACGTCGGTGCAGACCGGGAGCTGCTCACCACGGTCGACGTACTCCGTCAGCTCGTGGTAGCGGGTGCCTCGGTCAGCCTTCTCGTGTGTGCCGGCCGCTGCGAGAGCGGACTCAGCACGACGCATCAGCACCTTGTTGGTGTCCGGGTCGTCCATGTCCAGCTCGGCCAGGCCCTCCAGCAGCTTCGGCTTCAGGGAAGCGCCTCGCATGGTCATGCGCTTGTGCCAGTCGCTCAGGCTGCTCTTGTCCTCGATGCAGTCGATGAACGTGGTCACGCGGGTGTGCGCCTTCGGCGTCCCGCCTTCCTTCGGCACGATCATCGGACGGTCGAGGCCGTCGCGAGGAACGCCCGTGGTGCGCTTCGGCGCGATGTCGACGATCTTCACCGCACCACCCGCAGAACCACCTTGTAGTCAGGCGAGGGCTTGGCTGCCAGGTAGCGCCGGATCGAGCCGTCCGGCATGATGTCCGGCTCGCACTCCTCGTCGTCCATCTCCTCCAGCCCCCACCAGTCTGCCTGGCTGAGGATCGAGCACATGGACTTCGGGCTGTAGTCGGGCTTGGCCTGAATCCAGTAGTCCTCGTTCTCGGTGTCGATGTGGAGCTGCACCGTGCCGTCCAGGCTGCCGATGTTGCGCGGTTCCCCCTGCGACAAGTCGCGCTCGGGCAATGCCTCCGTGGTCATGCTCTGGTATCTCCCCTCTCTCGGGTCCAACGTGCAAGTGGTGCAAGATTACACGCTGGACCCACAACTATCGACAGCCCCCGGTCACACTTCAGTTACGAAGCGTAGTCGCTCGAACACACACAAAAGCCACCGGGCACTCGGTCCGATGGCTCAGGTGTACGCGCACTCACGTGGCTGGAAGTGCGCCCTGCTAGTCGACCGCCTTGTGAAGGGTGGTCTTCCGCTTCGGCTCGTGGATCAGGTCAGTGTCACCCTTCTCGCGCTTCACGAGATGGAATCCGTCTGCCGTCTCCGGGTCGTAATGTACCACGGCGTCAGCTTCGTGCAACGTGCGCAGCCAGCTCTCCAGCCGTTCCTCCACGTGAGGCTTCAGCGGCCGGCCGGCGCGGCGTCGAGCTTCAGCTCGCAGCATCGCCAGGTCGTAGTTCCACCGGTGCTCGCGCTTCACGAGCCAGGGGATCAGGTCGTCATCCCTGGTGATGCGTCGAGCGATTCCCTTGCGGCGACGGAAGTTTCCCCAGGCCGAGCCGGTCATGGTGATGTTGTACTTGCGCTCGTATTCCTCGGTCATCCACTGGTAGGTCCGCCCCTCCTCGAACCACCTCAGCACTTCACTCTCGTCCTGGATCTTTCTGGTCCCGGCCATTTCCTCTCCCTTCTCCCCCCAACGTGGTGTAACTTTGCTGTCTTGCGACACTATGCCACAAGGTCTTGTGCGTCGTCAAGATCAACGGTTACACTCGCCGGTTCGGCAACGCCACGTTACCGACGAGTAACTCAGAGAGAGGAGAAGGTATGGACGTAGAAGTTCAGGTGTGCGACATCGAACCCGTCGTGGGGGAGGACACCTCCCGCTACACGATCCAGATGCCGAACGGCAAGACGGAGGTGCTCGACCTGTGCGAGCGGCACGCGAACCCACTGGTCCTGCTACTTGCACGGCGAGCTGGAGCTACCCCGCTGAACCCGGAGACCAGTCCCGAGCTGAAGGTGACGCCGATCCGACGAGCTCGGCCGGCGACGCCGCCAGACAGCCGGCGAGGCGGGAAGGCCCGCACCATCACCACCGTTGCTGCGGTGGAGCGGTCCAAGAAGGGCTAGGAAGCCACACACGCACGCTGGAGACGACGAAAGCGCCCCACTCGGCCAGAGAGACCGGTGGGGCGCTTTCGTGCCGTCAGGGAGGCGTCAGGCGATGTTCGCGTCGGATGCGACCAGGGCGCTGCCGTCCCACACGTACACGTCGGCGGCTACGAGCTGCGTGCCGTCCCAGATGTACGTGTCAGTGGTGCCGGGGTCCGGGTCGATGACACCGGGGTAGCCAGGCTGCGTTGCGTCGTCGAAGGCGGGGGTATCCATCCAGGCCGTGTAGGTCTCGGCGTTGGGAGCACCGAGGCCGATCTGGTCGATGGGTGCGTCGACCGCAGCTCCGCTCAGCGTGTCCAGCAGCGTGGCTCCGTCAGCGGAGTAGATGCGTAGCACCTGAGCCCCCGCGCCGACCTCCCACTCCAGGTAGTAGGTCGTGTCCAGCGACAGGTCGAAGATCGAGGCGTCGATGGCCGTCTGCCCGTTCTGGATGCGAACGGTGCCGGCGTTACGGATCTGGAGCTGCGCGATGTACGAGCCCGAGCCACGGAGCGAGGCGAAGCCAGCCTGGTTGCTGGGGAACACGCCGAAGTTGACGAAGAACCGACTCTTGATGGTGCCGGTCGGAGTGATGTTCCAGCGGGCCTGTCGGAAGGTCCCGACGTAGGTGAGCTTGAACGAGTTGCCCGACCAGAGCAGCTTCGAGTCCAACGTCAGTGTGCTGGAGTCGCCGCCACTGAAGGTGGTGAAGCTGGTGTTCGCCAGGACAACCTGATCCCCAGGTGCTCCACCCTCGAAGTCCTCGGAGGCGATCAGAGCCATGTCAGCTCCGCTTCTTCACGACCACCGTGCCGGCCGGCGTGCCAGCGGGAACCGAGTCGGTCGCTTCGAGGGTGATGACCTTCGCCCCGATGTTCGGAGCGGTCACCTTGCCGGTGGGGTCCACGGAGAACAGGACGGTGCGCGTCTCGCGGTCGTCCTGGAGCTCGATCAGGTTGCCGGTGTGGTCGGTGTCGTTGGCACCGGCCTTGGTGAAGACGCGGAAGGCGACCGAGGTGTTCTGCGCCGGCAGGACCCGGAGCTCACCGAACTCGTTGAAGTAGGAGGTCATCTTCTCGACGCCGCCAGCGGTACGCCAGGCGAACTCCAACTGGTTGAGCCAGGTGCCCTGGTCACTGCCATCGCCCAAGCGCCGGAACCTGGCGACCTGCTCGGCCACTCCCAGGTCGACCGTGCCGTTGCCCACCTTCGCCAGGAGCGTGGAGGTGTCGGCGTCAGCGCCGTCCTGCCCGTCCTGTCCATCGGTTCCGTCCTGACCGTCAGCTCCCTTCAGGGAAGCCAGCCAGGCAGCCTGTGTGCCAACGAAACCGGCGTCCTGGGCGAGCTGGTAGGCGGACTTGCCATCGGCCCCGTCAGAGCCGTCCTGGCCGTCTGTACCGTCCTGGCCGTCTGCTCCATGCAGGGACGCCAGCCAGGCGTTCAGGTCGCCGCTGAAGCCCGCCTGGACAGCGAGCTGGTACGCACTGAGGCCGTCAGCTCCAGGGGTCGGGGTGTTCGTACCGCCGTCGCCCTGCGCTCCCTTCAGGGAGGCGAGCCACTCGGTCAGCGTGCCGACGAAGCCGTCCTGCACCGCGAGCTGGTAGGCGCTCAGGCCAGCCGGCCCGTCCTCGCCCTGCTCGCCACGAGTGATGGCGACGCCGTTGGACTCAGCCACGGGGATCGCGTCTGTGAGGTCGACGGTCGCGCCGACCGGAGCCTCCATGAAGAAGGTCGTCTCGATGCCGTCGAGGAGCAGCTCGACCTCGTAGGTCCAGCCGCTCGGGTTGTAGGCCGGGTCGTCGCTGCCGGCGAGCACGATGTCGATGACGCCGCCGCTCAGTCGCACAGCTCGCGTTGCCGGCAGGAGGATCAGGTCAGCGTTCACGTCGAGCACAGGACCAGAGACGGTCGGTCGGAAGGTCGCGGTCCCCCGAGCTGGACGACCAGTCTGGTCGCGGAACGTCCCCACCACCCGGCAGCCAGGCCGGTCGTGCCAGAGGTTTGTCATGGGCAATCCCTGCTATGCGTAGGTACGAGGGAAGGCCCCCGCCTCGGGTAGTGAGACGGGGGCCTGGTGGTGCGATGGTCAGACGGTCGGGTCGACCTCGGTCGCGTCCTCGAACTCGTCCTGCGCCGGCTGCTCGTCGATGCCGGGGTCGGAGTCGCGGTTCTCGGCGCTGTAGACCGAGCCGGTGATGCCGACGAAGCCGACGATGCGGGTGACCCACTCAGCGACGTCGCCGGTGACGATGCCCTGGGCGACCAGGAACGCGGCCACCGTCAGGACGGCGTACACGTACTTGGCGTAGGGCTTCAGCGAGGTGGGCAGGATGGCGGTCAGATCGAACTTCATGTGGGAGATCTCCTGTCTCAGAACTTGCCAGCGTTGAGCGCACGCTGGAGCGCAGCGGTGGTCTTCGGTCCCCAGACGCCATCGGCGTGAGCGCCGACCTTGCGCTGGAGAGCTCGCACGGTGACCGGGCCGACCACGCCGTCCGCGTGGACGTGGAGGTGGCGCTGGAGCGCGACCTTGGTGTGCGGTCCGTACTCGCCGTCAGCGGTTGCGCCGACAGCCTTCTGGAGCGCCTTGATGGTGTTCGGTCCGAACTTGCCGTCGACCACGAGCTTGCGGGTGATGCGAGCCTTGGCACGCGAGGGCTTGCTCGGCCGCTTCACCGGGGGCTTCGGCTTGCCGCGCTTGTCGAGCTCGGCCTGAGCCGACCTGCGGAGACCGTCCATCCCACCGGGCCAGCCGGCCGGGTCGACCTTGCGACCGGGGCTCCACTCCAGGTGACCGATCACGTGGCTGATGCTGAAGCCGTAGTGCTTGGCGATGGCCGCGATCAGTCGCGGGTAGGCGCTGATCTGCGAGGCGGTCCAGTCACCGTGTCCGGTGGACTCCGCCTCGATGCCGATGGTGTAGGCGTTGGCGTTGTTCGTCGGGAAGCCGTAGCCGTGACCGACGCCAGCGTGGTAGGCGCGGCCAGCGGCCACGACGTACACCGAGCCGTCGCGGGCCAGGCCCACGTTGCACAGCGGACCGGAGAGGTCGCTGCGGCCCTTGGTGACCACGTTCAGCGACGGGTAGTTGCCGGACTTCGGACCAGCGGTGTGATGGGCAACGATGCCCTCGACCTTGGTCAGCGGGCCGTGGCCGCGAGTCTTCCAGCCGGCGACCTCGTGGGTCTCCAGGCCGAACTCGCGCACAGCGGCAGCGAGGCCGGTTGCGTAGTAGCTCATGTTCCTCCTTCAGTTGGCGGACACGCCGAAGGCCCCGCCTCGCTGGGAGACAGGGCCTTCGGGTCCTTCGGTTACTTCGTGGTGAGCAGGTCGTGCAGCTCGCGGCGTACCTCGTCGAGCGTCTCCTGCATGGACTCCAGTCGGAGCTGGAGCCGTTCGAGCTGCTTGTCGCGCTCGGCCACCTGGCGCTCGGCCCGGTCGGCACGCTTGGTCTCAGCGGCAAGGGATCGTTCGAGGGTCATCACGGCAGTCTCAGCGCCTTGCACGATGAGGCTGTCTCGTTCTGCCGGTGCGGTCTTGCGCGCCTTGTAGACGGCCACACCGGACGTGAACAGGCCACCAGACATGACTCCCGCGACGACCGCAGTCAGGGCGGAGTTGTCGATCACTCGTCGACCTCGCTCTCGCGGATCGCGAGGACGTGGCTCATCGCCCTGTCCACGCGCTTCAGGGCGAAGGCGCGGCCGACGCAGCCGAGGGTCATCGCCAGGCCGAACATGACGCCGAGGTAGCCGTTCACGTGAGCCTGGTGGCTCAGGTAGGCCACGGTGATGGCGTACGTCGACCAGGCCGAGATGGACAGGTACAGCGCCGCTCGCTCGCCCGCTCGGGCCAGGTGGCCCGTCGACATGACGCCGACGACCATCCCGATGCCGGCGACGAGGTGCATCGCAGACCAGCAGAGGAGCAGCCAGTCGGGCAATACGTTGATCGCCGAGGCGGGCTCCAGGTGCAGGCCGGACAGCCCGAACGCGACGCCCACCAGGATGTTCAGGAGGGCGACCGAGATCTCGAAGGGGTTGATGAGGAAGGCTCCCCACGCCTTGCGGATCATCGGGCTTCCAGCTCTGCGACTCGGGCGTTCAGGTCCTTCACGACGTCGAGCAGAGCCACGGCCAGCAGGTCGTAGCGCAGGCTCTCGATCTGACCCTCGCGGTCGTAGACCACCAGCTCGGGCACCAGCTCGAAGACCTCCTCGGCGATGAGACCGAGCTCGTTCTTCGGGGCGTCGTCACCGATACGGTCGTAGACCACCGGGCGCAGCGCGAGCGTCTTCTCCGGGTCGATCCGGTAGGACTCGATGTTCTCCTTGTAGCGCCGGCTGGAGGTGTTGTGGCAGAACAGGTCGTTCCCGTCCACCCACACCGAGTACCAGCCAGAACCCGAGGGGGAGTGGCCGGCCACGCGCTTCGAGCCGTTGGCGTAGCCCACGGTCCAGTCGCCCTCGCCGGTGATGTAGCCGACGTCGTGGTAGTGCGCGGACGGCGGGTACGTCGAGGGGCGGCTGGTGATGCTGGCGAACGAGTGGCTGTGGCCGGACGGAGGGTACGAGCCAGGCTTGCCGCTGATCTCGTCCCAGTCGTGGCCGTGCGCGCTCGGGGTGAACGTCGAGGGCTTGCCGCTGACCTCGCCCCAGGTGATCGTGTCGTGAGGGAACGTGGCCGGCTTGCCCGTGAGGCTGTCCCACGAGATCGACTGGATGAGGTCGGTCCAGGCCGTGCCGTTCCAGAAGACCCACGAGCTCGTCGAGGTGTTGAACGCGAGCTGGCCCAGGCGAGCCGATGCCGGCTGCGTGTCGGAGCTGAAGGTCAGCACCCGCGTGCCCAGGAAGCGTCGAGCCTCGGTGACCGCAGCGCCAGCGATGGCCGTCACACTTGCACCTACGGTGACGCGAGCGAGCGGCAGCTCGTAGATCAGGGTGTCGGTCTGCGTGAGCGCCGGGACACCGGAGCCAGGGGTGCCCTTGACGACGGCCAGGTCGATCTTGTCGTTCTCGGGGTCGAGTCGCAGGACCACGATGTCCGTACGCGCAGCCAGGTCGGCCGGGTCGATGAGGACGACCTCGATGCCTTCGCTCAGGACGGCGAAGCCTCGCACGATGGCGAAGCCGGCCGCGACCGAGACCTGCATCCCGGAGCCGCTCGCAGTCACCTTGAAGCCGGTGCCGTTGGCGGTGTCTGCCACGCCGGTGTCCTGGAGCTCGCGGAACAGCATGGAGAACTCGGTCTCGCTCGTCTCCTCGCCGTTGTTGAACGGCCATGAAGTCAGGGACGTCACGATATTGCCTCCTCAGAGGGGGTTGCGGTGGGAGCGAAGATCGGTGCCGAGACCGGTTCCAGCTCAACCTGGATGGTTTGCGTGGGGGACCAGCTCGCCGGGTCCGCAACATCAGGACCCGGCAAGTCGGTGAAGCTGGCGACAATGACGCCGCGCTCGGTATCGAGCGTCCAGCCGGTGAGCATCATGGGGATGTTGGTCACTGTTCCGCCTCGAAGGTGGTGCCGATGTTCACCCAGGCCGTAGAGCCGATCTCGACTACGAGGTGGCCGGTCGCCAGGATGTCGAAGCGACCCATCAGGCTGTTGCTGACGGTGGGGCGAAGGGTGTCGTCCGAGGGCCGGAAGCCCTCCGGGAACTGGAAGACCGCAGTGGCAGAGGTCGCGCCGATGGAGCCGCCCTTGACGAGCCCCTCGACCGTGACCGTGGTGCCCAGCTTCTTGTACTTCGCAGGCTGGAAGATGGAGCTGTAGTTGCTCCACCCGTTCGTCAGCGTCGGGAACCACCAGCCGGCAGTCGTGACGCCGTTGCCCCAGCGCACCGTCCTGTCCTCGGGGTTGCACGCCGCGACCATCACGTAGTCATCCGGCATCTCGTAGCCGCCCTGGTGGTACTCCGTGATGACGAAGTTCTCCGGGACCGAGTGGTAGTCGTGAGGCCGAGGCAGCCTGTACCAGAGCGTCCACCAGCCGTTCGAGCCGGCAGGGGCCATGATGCGCCCAGCGGCCACGGTCGAGGTGAGGCTGGAGCTGCCGAGGACCGGGATCACCGTGCCATCAGGCGGGACGTCGATCTCGTAGTAGCCCGAGGTGGAGGTGGTGAGGTTCTTCTCGCCGTGCATGGCGACGAAGCGCTTCGACCAGCCGATGTTCATGGCGGTGTCGCTGTTGTAGAGCCCACCGCCAGTGAGCGTCCACTGGACGCGCTTGGAGAGGCTGTCGTTGACACGACGCCAGGAGCCCCAGCCGGTAGCGGCGTTGCCGTGCCTGAACCACTCCTCGGGGATCGCGCCGGCCTCGCCGACACGCATCCAGCGCTGGTGTGCGTCGCCGCCCTCGTAGACACGAGTGACGACGTAGCCGTACTTGCCCCAGAACTCCCAGCCGCCTGCGAGAGCCTCGGCGCTGGAGAGGTAGAAGACCGACTCGCCCAGCGGGTAGCTGTCCTGCGAGGTGCTCTGCGAGAGAACGGTGCCGTCGATGGGACGAGGGCCGGCCGGCGTCTCGTTCGTCTCCAGCGCGCTGACCCGCTGCTCGACCGAGGTGAGCTTCTTGCGGATCGAGGCGTTGTAGCTGAAGCCCACCGGGTCGCCCAGGATGATCCCGAGCTTGAACCCGTCGATGGCGTTCGCCTTGACGGCGATGCCGGTGACGATGGACTGGAGCTCCTGGTCCTGGACGACGACGGTCACCTTGTCGCCCATGTGCCAGTCATAGCCGTAGCGCATGGTGCCGTCCGTGTCGTCGTTGGCGATGGCCTGGACGACGACGGTGGTGAAGCCGTTCTCTGCGAGGATCTCCTCGCCGGCCTTCGTCAGCTCGGCCGCGACGTTGGTGTTGCGCTGGTCCTTGAACTGCTCGATGCGCCGGCTCCAGTCGCCCTCAGCGGCAGTGGCGGCAGCATCCGTGACCTCGATGAAGGTCCGGTCCTCCTGCTCGCCCTGGCCGGCCACGATCACGCGGGTGACGCCAGGGGGAGAGACGGCGACCTTCTGACCGGAGAGCGTGCCCTGCTCGGCACTGAGCCGGATGAGCGCGCTGCGGTCGAGGATGGCCTCGGTCTCGAAGACCAGCTCGTCGCCGCGCTGGACCACGCGGAAGCGCAGCCCTGCGCCAATGGCGATCTCCTGGAGCAGCTCCAACAGGTTCTGGAAGCGGGGCTTCTTCGTGATGATGTCGCCACGGTCGAGGTTGGCACCCAGGGTGAGTGCCGGCACCTTGCGCGAGCTCGGTGCGCTCGGCCCGACGTTGGCGTTCACGTAGGCGTGGAGCAGGGTCTCGGCGTGGCCGATGCGGGTGTCGTGGCCGACATCCTGAGCCGTCACGTCGTCCGTGGACGGCTTGGGGTACGAGAGCCGGTCTCGCAGTACATGGTCGTCGGTGATGCCCTGGAACGTGACCGTGCCGGCCGGGTCCTCGGGCGTCGACTCGAAGCTCGGCACGGTGACCGGGCCGGACAGGAGTACGTCGTTCGGGCCGGTGACGATGATGCCCGAGCCAGGCGTGCGGAGCACCTCCGTCATGGGGTGCTCCGCCGCCAGCGTCAGCTTCCAGGAGCCGACCTCGTTGAACAGGGGGTAGAGCTCGATGACGAGCTCGGTCGGCAGGATCAGGCCCTTCCGCTCCAGTGCCGCGTCGCGGACTTCAACGGTCACATCGGAGAGGCGCATCAGATCACCAGCCACTTCCTTGTCCGCCAGGAGCAGACGATCTTGGACGCGGTTGTCGCGTCAGAGAGGGATGCGGTCACGGTCTTCACGCCAGGGGTGACGGACCAGAAGCGAGGAGCGGTGTCCAGCTCGGCGTAGCGGTTCACGCCGTCCTGGTCGGTAACGGTGCCCTTGATGGCGTCGAGGGTGAGGATCTCGCCGTCAGCCAGCGATCCGTTCCACTTCAACGTCTCGCCCTTGGGGGAGATCGCCGTGAAGGTGTCGCCGGGGCCGTAGACCTCCCACGTCGGGTAGGCCGGCGCGGTGCCGGTGTTCTCCAACGTGATGGAGCCGATCACGGAGCCGGACGAGACCGGCAGGGCAACGAGGTTGCTCAGCAGGTTCCCAGCGCCGGCCGTGATCTTGATGGACTTCGATGCCCGCACGGCCGACGTCCAGTAGGGGTCGCCGGCCTGCACGGTGATGACGGTCGTCAGGTCGACGTTGCCGATGGTGTCGGTGCCGTACACGGGGTTGAAGCCCCCGGTGAACACGACGTCGCAGTACCACTCGGTGCCGTTGTCCTCCACGAAGTAGAGGGTGAACGGCTCGGCGAGCATCAGCTCCAGCGCAGCAACGAGCTGGAGCAGATGCGTCCGGTCGACTCCGAGGACGTGCAGCGGGATGTCGATGCTGCGGGAGTTGACCCGCTTGCCTCGGTAGCGAGCGCCGTCGCCGGCACCCTCCACCCACTGCACGTTCCTCGAAGCCATGCCGAGACCCGAGACCCCCGACAGCACCTCGTAGCCGTAGCCACTGTGGGAGATGCTGTCGAGGTCCAGGATGGTCGTCGCGTTCTGCATACGCATCTTCGCCATTACCAGTCCACCATCCTTGCGCGCTCGGCTGCCTCGAACAGAGCTTCGTCAGAGTCGAGCTGCGCCGTTCCAGGCGCAGCGTTGTAGATGAGCTGCTTGGTGACACCGGCAGTGGACCCACCCTCCAGCGCACCCGTGACGGTGGCTGAGAGACCGCGTGCGCCCTTGAAGTCGCCCACCTGGGGCGATGCGAGGGTGGTCTTCGCCAGGTCGTCAGAGAGGCCACCGAGGCTGTCCTTGATCGCCCCGTAGCGGGACTCCAGGCCGTCGAGGAAGCTGTCCATCACCAGGACGCCGGCGTTGGTCAGGATCGTCGCGTCGCGAGACGCAGGACCCTTCCAGTCGGGCAGCATGTCGGTGAGTTCCTTCAGCTTGCCCTTGACGGCATCGAACTTCTCCTGGATGCCCCGGAGGAAGCCGTCGATCACCTGGAGGCCGGCGTTCTTCAGCAGGCCACCGAGATTGCCCAGCGCCGCCACGATCTTGCCGGGGATGCCCTTGACGAAGGTGACCACCTGACCGGCCTTCGTGGAGATGCCGGTCTTGATCTGGTCCCAGTGCTTCAGGACTACGCCGACCAGCGTCCACTTCGCGAAGAAGCCGACGATGGCACCGGGGACGCCAGAGACGAAGCTCTTGATCGCGTTCCATGCCGTGCTGGTCGCCGACTTGATGGCGCTCCAGACCGCGCTCGTCTTCGCCTTGATGGTGTCCCAGTGCTTCGCGACCGCGAGCACCGCGAGCCCCACGGGGCCGACGATGAGGGCGAGTAGGAGCTGCCAGTGCGACTTCACGAAGTTGACCACCGCAGAGACCGCCGTGCTGACCGCCTTGGAGATCGCTCCCCAGACGGCAACCGTCGCAGCCTTGATGGTGTCCCAGTTCTTGATGATGATGACCACGAGGCCAACCACCGCAGCGATGATGAGCGCGATGGGCGCGAAGGCGACGATCCAGGCCGCAGCCATGACCGCAGCTTCAGCTACAGCCGCAGCGGCCATCGCCAGCCAGCTCGCAACGACGCCGGCCGCAGTGGCGACCATCGAGGCGAGCATCACGGCACCCTGTGCCACGAAGCCGGCAGCCGTAGCCACCAGAGACGCGATGGTCGTCGCTGCCGAGGTGACCCAGGCGGCTGCTGCCTTCGCTGCCTGAATGGTCATCTGGACGGCGTAGGTAGCCATCTGCGAGATGCTCGTGGCGATGGTGGACGCGATGCTCGACGCACCAGATCCGATGGCGGAGAAGACCGTACGGAACTTCCCACCCAGCGTGCCGGCCGTGCCCGAGAAGGCAGAGGCGGCAGCGTTGGCGTTGGAGAACCCAGAGGCGAAGGACCCGAGAATCCTCCCGCCTTCCTTGACGGAGCTCACCGTGGTGCTGATCGCCTGGAAGCCGGTCTTCACGGCGTCGATGCCCTTCTTCGCACCGACCAGTCCGAGGATGGTCAGGGCCAGGGCGGAGACGGCCTTGTCGTTCGACAGGATCGGCGACAGGATCGACAGGAGAGCCTGAGCCGCACCGGTGAGCATCGGACCGAGCACCTTCAGAGCGCCGACGAGGCCGGCACCGAGAGTGGGGATCAGTCGCTCCACCGTGGGAGCCAGAGTCGTAGCCGCGTTCGCGAGCTCGGTGAAGAACACCGCGAGCGTCGGACCGAGCGAGCGGGCCAGCTCACCGATCACCTTGGCGATGGCAGCGATGGCGTCGCTCAGCGGGCCGAGCGCCGGCAGGAGAGCCAGCACGCCGTCCATGAGCCCGGAGAACATCTCCTGGATGCCGCTCGTCAGAGCAGGGTTGGAGAGGGCCTTGGCGACTCCAGAGACCAGCACGCCAATGGTGCCACCGACCATCGGCAGGACCGAGCTCAGCAGGTTGGCGAGCGTCGTGAAGAAGTCGAGGACCGCAGGACCGGCGATGGTGCCGATCTGAGCCATCGCAGCGTGTGCGCCCTGGAGGACCGAGATGAGCCCGGTCTGGAAGGCCGGCGTGTTCACCGCGTTGGCGACCGCACCGATGGTGTCGGCCAGCATCGCGAGCGAGGAGCCACCAGCCTGGAGAGCCGCGTGGCCCAGCCCGCCGAGCAGCTTGCCGGTGTTCTGGACGACGTTGCCCAGATCCTTCAGGGCCGAGATGCCGGTGTCGATCCAGCCCTTCAGCGAGCCGTCCTTCGACGCCTCGGTGAGGAACGAGCTGAACTTGTCCAGGATGTCTGCGACCCACTGAGCCAGGTTCGGCAGGTAGTCCGTGCCGACCGTGCCGAGCAGGGTGATGATGTTCGCGATGGCCGGCGTCGCCTTGGTGAAGACGTCGATGGAGGCCGAGAGCCCGCCGAACATCTTGGTGAGCTCACCGGAGAACGAGCCCTTCAGCGCCGAGGCCAGTCCACCGAAGAAGCCGCCGAGCTCGGAGCTCGTCTTCTTCATCCCGGAGACGAACTCGGGCAGGAGCCCGTCGATGAGCTCGCGGATGGGCGTCTGCGCCTGCTGCCAGAAGTTGTCCTGGATGGCGGACTTCAGGGTCTTCCACGCCGAGGTGACCTCGGGCACGCGGTTCTTGAAGTCGGCGAAGGCGATGACCGTTGCACCCAGACCGAAGGCGATGCCTCCGAGGATGCCGGGGAGCGCCAGAGCTGCCGGCCCGATCTGAGCCAGGGAGGCCGACAAGGCGAACAGGTTCGACGCCGCCGTCAGGCCCCAGCCAGCCAGGCCGGCCGTAGCCAGCGCCAGCGTGCCGATGATCGGGACGTTCTTGTCGAGGTGCGAGATCGCGTCGGTGATGTCCTCGAAGTAGCCGCCGATCACCCGAGCGCCCGAGAGCGCTGCCAGGGTGGTGGCTGCCTTCGCAGCAGCTCCCTCGCTCACGGTCGGGAACAGCGTCACCGTCCGGTCGCGAGCCAGGAAGGACATGCGAGCCTGCGTGGTCCGCATGTTGATCTCGGCCAGCTTCAGCTCGACGTCCAGCTTGATCGGGTTGTTGTTGCGCTTCCATCGGTCGATGTCGCGCTTCACCTGATCGAGCGAGTCCTTGCTCAGCTTGGCCGCGATGTCGACGTCGCCCAGGCCAGCAGCGAACCGGATCTTGCGCTCGTTGTTCGCCGCCGACTGGAGCTTGGCGTGAGCCTTGGTCAGCTCCTCGCGGTAGCCGGCCGTGGAGATCGAGGTGTAGAAGCGGATCTTGCGCGCATCGCTCTGGCGGTTGCGGGCGTTGATCTTCCGCAGCTCCTCCAGGTAGGTGCGAGCTGCACCGCTCATGTCCACCTTGGTGGGAACGGTCATCTCCAGCGTCTTCTCGATCTCGTTGAGATCGCGCTGGGCCTTCTTGCGGAAGTCGTCCGTATCCGGCAGGACCCGAACACTCACACGACCAATGACGGTTCCTGCCGGCATGGACTACCTCCCGGTACTGAAGCGGTTGAAGATGTCGCGAACGCTGGTGCGCTTGCCCTTGTCCTTGACGGCCTTGACGGCTTCGCCTGGACCAGGGAAGGGAGGGAAGTCGGGCGTGGAGCCCTTCTTCCAGTTGCCAGTCGCTCGGGTGTTCTGGTTCAGCGCGTCGTAGGTGTGCTTCAGGAGCCACCGGTCGAGGCCCCACCCGAAGTGCTCGGGGCCACCCGCTACGAGAGCGCTGGTCATGCTTGTGTCTGGGAGCCTCTGAACGCACGTGAGCACCAGAGACGGAGCAGGACCCCGACCCTCGATCACGTCCTCCAGCGCGATGCCGAAGTAGAACCGAAGGTCGGGGTAGATGCCTGCGCCGTACTGGTCGATCAGTCGTCCGAGGCCGAGGCTTCCCCCACCTGGGTGCCCTCGCTGTACTCCTTGAAGACCTCCATGAGGATGGTGACGTCGCCACCGATCTCCTCCAGGAGCCGGCGAGCCTGCTCGGGCGTCGCCGCCACGAGCTCGATGGCCTTCGACAGGAGGGCCTCGTGGTCCGCCTTCTCGGCGTCCATCTCCTCCTGGAGGTCGACCAGAGCGTCGCGGTTGGTCTTGTCGAGCTTCAGCGGGTTGAGCAGCCGGACCGTGTAGTCGTCGGTCAGGGGGATGTCGAGCGAGCCGTACTTGGCCTCAGCGGCGTCGCGGATCGACTGAAGGGAAACAACGTTGGACATTGGCGGAACCTCTCTTGCTGTGGGTGTATCAGGGCGGATGGCGGATGAGTGGTGCGAGCTCTCAGGGGAGAGCCCCGGCGTGCATGGGTCCGCCACACATGCACGCCGGGGTGTTCAGGGTGAGCTCGGTCAGCTCACGTCTCCGACCTGCGCCAGCGGGGTCACCGCGTAGGGCCAGGTGTTCGACTGGTAGTTGAGCGGCTTGACGCCCAGGGGCAGGCCGGCCAGCGACTCGGTGTCCGAGATGGACAGGTCGTCGGCGCGGTAGATCTCCGCCTTCGGGGCGTAGAACGCGAACACGTTCTCGCCGTCCAGGAAGATCGCGCAGAACGCCTGCACGGTCGGGGTCGGGTCCTGGTTGACACCGAGCAGCGAGCCGTCGCTGTTGACGTCCACCATGTTCGAGCCGAAGTACAGCTTCAGGCTCGGCTCGTCGAACTGCTGGAGCGTGAAGGTGAACGACTCGGTGCGGGTCGCGTACTTGGTGCGGAGGGTCTTGTTCTGGAGCGTCCCCAGCGTGGTGGCGTCGCCACCGTCCGAGGTCGCGCCGAAGATGTCCTCCAGCGAGGTGTGACCCACCTTGGCCCAGGGGTCAGCGGGTGCGGTCAGGTCCAGCGGCAGCGCAGTGCCGACCGGAGCGAGCAGGTAGTTGCCAGAGCCGATGACGAGAGTCGCGGCGTCGTTGAGTGCCACTTGCACTCCTCCTTCAGGGAGTTGGGTACGGGTTGGTCGAGGGCTTGCGAACGGCGACGGTGTACTGGGTCTCGTACCGCCAGAAGCCGGTGGGGAGGTCGGCGTACTGCACAGGCCCGGTGGAGGTAGCCCAGTCAGGAGCTCGACGTGGAGAGGACGTCATCGTCACTGCGACGATGTGCCCGAGGCCGGCGTAGACCTTGCGTTCACGGCCAGCCTCGATGAGCGCGACGCGCACAGCCTCGGAGAGGATGCTCGCGTCGTCATCACCGTTCGGGTCCACACAGAAGCACTCGACGATGACGCTCGCCCGGTCGATGAACCGGGGGTCGCCCGTGTCGTCGCCGAGGATGTTGCCTCGGCGCACAAGGACGAAGGGGAGCGTCTGGCTCTTGCTGATGAGGGTGTTGATGCCGATGTCGGGGAGCTTCTCTCGAAGCACCGCGAGCATGACGTCTTCCACCGGTGTCCGCTGAGCCATCGCTCGGATCGAGCTGGGGAGTCCAGCCATTAGAGCCTGATCCCTCCCCTCCGCTTGATCGGGATGTGCGTTGCGCGAGTGAGGATGTAGAGACCCTCCATGCCACTGATCCCGTTCTCCGGGTCGGCCTGTCGCCCGAACTCGATGGAGAGCGCGGCGAGCTGGCCGGCCTCGTCGTTCAGGACGACGAACCAGTCGATGTCGCCGTGCACCACGTCGATGGTCGAGTCGCCAACACCGGAGACGTCAGCGCCTCCAGTGCCGCCGTGCATCGCCTGCACGTGCTCTGCCAGTAGCTCCTCAGCCCGGACGGCCATGACGAACGTCCGGTACTCCAGGTCTGCCTGGACCTCATCCATCTTCGCGAGCTTGCGCTCGATGCCCTTGTAGATGACGGCCATCAGTTCGGCCGCTCTCGGAGGTCGATGCTCCAGTGCCGCGTCTTGCGCGAGCCGTAGTGCAGCGAGGGAGGCGTCACGACGTCCCACTCACTGCCGGCCACGCGGACGCGGGACCAGAGGTCCACATCTGCCGTCTCGGGGTCAATCAGCATCCGCACCACGTTGATGCCCATTTGACCGGGCACCTCAGCTCGCGCTGAGCGCTGTGGGATGAGAGCGACCCGAGCCTCGATGGGATCGGCCTCCAGGTCAGCTACCCGAACCTCGTTGCCTCGGTTGTCGGTGATCGTCTTCGACGGCCAGACCAGGGCCACCAGCCCGTGCCTGCGCTGACGCGAGCTCACCAGGGGTTCGCCGGGTCAGGGTCGTCGAACATCGGGAACGGCTTCTCGTCGCTGCCGAGCACCGGCACGTAGCCGGCGTCTGCCCGGTAGCCAGTGCGGAGGTTGGTGCCCCACGCCTGGATGCCGGCGCTGACGATGCCGCTGGTCTTGCCACCGAGACCCTGGAGCAGGCGAACCTCGTCGCCGGTGAAGTAGACCGTGCCGGCGTTCTCGCCAGCCCTGTCGTTCCACACCAGCGTCTCGTCGCCCGCTCGGCTCTGCTCGTAGCCCTCGGGGTTGTTCATGTACCGCTTGCACGCCTTCAGCACGAGGGTGCGAGCCATGCGCGGTGCCAGAGAGACGTCGAGCCAGTCCCGGCCGGCGTAGTGCCGTGCCAGGTCGCTCGCGTCCTCCAGTGCAGACTGCGCGATCCGCTCCTCGTCAGCGTCGAGCGTCCAGTCCAGACGAGCCTTCAGCTCGTCCAGCGTGGCTAGGTCAGCCATGCGATCTCCTATCGCTCACGAGGGGTGGGGGGCCGGCCGGTGAAGGCCAGCCCCCCGTTGGATCAGCTCGCCGCTTCGGCGGTCGGGTAGGCGTTCGTGTCACCGACACCGGTGATGGTGAACAGCTCCTTCTGCGCCGTGGTGCCCGTGGACAGCGGGTACACCGAGTCCTCGTCCAGCGAGAGCCGGATGCCACGGACGAAGTGCTCGTCCGCCGACACGACCTCGGTGTTGTTGGCGTCGTCCCAGCCGACCAGGACGTCCTCGACGGTGCGGAACCCCTGGTAGGTGTTCACGACCGAGCGGTCCTGCATGTGCTCGGAGTCGTAGTCACGCACCCAGCGGAGCGCGATGCCCTCGAAGGAGGTGGTCGCACCGAACGGCACGGAGGCCGGCACGCTCGGAGCACCGGAGGCGAAGATGTAGCCGCTCGCCACGAAGGCGTAGGCGTCGCCGGCCGGGATGGTCTGGTCGACCACGACGCGGAAGCCGAGCAGCGTGCCCATCGTCGCGATGCTCAGAGCGGAGTCCGCTCGGGCGTCGCCGACGTTCTGGGCCAGGGTCAGCTTCTCGTCGTTCAGCATCGCCGACTCGAACTCCGAGCCGACCAGCAGGATGCGCTGATCGTCCGGCACGTTGAAGGCGTTGAGGACGCGACGCGCCTCGATGAGGGCCGCACGCAGCTTGTTGCGGGCGTGGCCCACGGTGACCTTGTAGTCCGCGCCGACCAGGGTGGTGACGGCCTTGCGCTGGAGACCACGGGAGACAGCCTTGGCCTGGGGGGTCAGGAGCTTGCCCCAGTCCTGGATGTCGAAGTCCTTCTGCTCGTCGGTCAGCTTGACCGCCGAGTAGACGTTCCCGCCGAAGGTGACGGAGATCTTCCGCTCGGCGTACTCGTCGAAGACGATGCCGCTGGAGCGGTCGTTCCGCCATGCGTACTCGCGGAACGGCAGGACGCCGGGGACGACCACGTTGATGGTGTCGTCCTTGGCACCCTTGAACTGGTCGATGCCCTCCTTGTGGAACAGGTTGGGCAGGATGAGCTCCTGCTCCAGGAGACCCGCAGCAGTCGCCACGATCTTCTCGGGCTTGACAACGTTGTGCTCAGCCATGTTGGCTAGTCCTCCTTGGGACATGAAGAAAGCCCCAATCCCGTTGCGGGAGTAGGGCTTTCAGGGTTTGGTGGGTGGTGGGGTTACCGCCTGCGACCGCCACGAGCCTTCAGGGCGAGCGCCCTCGGGTCGTCGGGAAGGTCACCGTCGTCGCCGTCGCCGGGGTTCAGACCACCGGAGAGGGACTCGGGATCGGGCTCGGTGACCGGGGCGTACTTCGCGAGCACCTTGGCGTGCTCGGTCAGCTCCTCCTCGGTCGAACCCTTCAGGACCGCAGCGAGCTCCTTCGGGAGCTTGTGTTCGGTCGCGACTGCCGAGCGCAGGATCTCGTGCTCCAGCTCCGCGATCCGGGTGCCGAGCTCGGTGCGAACCGACTCGAACTCCTCGGGGGTCTTGGCCTCGGAGAGCTGCTTCTCGACCTCGCGGAGCTTCGTCCGGTAGTTCGCGGCCTCGCCGCGCACCTTCTTCAGCTCGCCTTGCGCCCACTCGGGCAGCTCGGTCTCGGGGCTCGGCTTCTCGCCGCTCTCCTCGGTGGACTCGCCTTCGGCCGGCGTCTCGCCCTCCGGGGGCGTGGTGCCATCTGCCGCAGCAGCGGTCTCCTCGACAGTCTCGACGGACTCGGTGGAGTCGGTCGTGGACTCGGTGCTGGTGCCGTCTTCGTTCGGCATGGGTTACGCCTCCTGGACGTGTAGGGGTTACCCCGCCGCCTGGGCTGGGGTCTTGTACTGCGTGCGGATGTAGCGCCGCCACGCGGTGAGCGCTGCCTTTCCAGACAGCCCTCGGGTCACGCGAGGCCACTCCTCGCTGTACTGCCGGTTGAGCGCGAACGTGTCGCTGGTCTCGTACTGCTGCGCGGAGAACACCGGGATCGCCGCGCAGTGGCAGTTGTCGTGGTACAGGTCGCCGTCGCTGAACTCAGCCGACGCTTGCGACTTGTAGACCGGCCCTCGGGAGATGAGCATTGCGCACCATCCGCAGGGAGTACCGGTGGTCGAGTAGCGCGCCCATGCGAGGGCTCGCTTGTCCTTGTTGATGCTGTCCCAGAGCTCGCTACGACCGCCGTTCATGGCGACCCGAGCAGCTCCAGCCGCAGCCCTTGAACCCGCTTGAAGGTGGGCTTCCTCGCGCAGCTTGTCGACCTCCTGGGCCGGCAGCGTGTCGTCGAGCTCGTCCAGCTTCTTGTCGAGGTTGTCCGGGCCGAGCGCCTGGAGGATCGTCTCCAGCTCTTGCTCTGCGGCAGCGTCGCTGGCGTCCGCATCGGCTTCGATGCGCTCCAGCTCCTCGATGAGGATGCGGTCGTTGTCGTCGTCCCGCTCTGCGTCCTCGTCAGAGGGCACAGGCTCCACGCTCTGCCCCCAGGACGGGCCAGCCGTAGAGCTGACTGCCTGCGGGTCTCTCGCGGCCTTAGACGGCGTTTCCTCAGCCTCGCCCGTGAGCATCCCGAACTGCCGGCGAAGCTCACCGAGAGTGATGTACTCAGGCTCGGGGTGAGCCGGGTCCGGGGTGGTCTTGCCGGTGAGCAGAGCGCGCACCAGCCGGTAGTAGCCACGAGCCAGCTCCCGACTCAGCGTGCGCCGAGTCATCACCAGCTCGATGGCCCTCGCGAGCCACTTCTCTGACGCCGCGCTCCGAGATGCAGCAGGGACGTCCTGCCACATCTTCAGAGCGTCCTCGATGGTCGAGACACCGACCTGGGAGAGCGCGAGCTGGAACGCGAGCGTGGCCCGCTCCGCTTCTCGCTCACGGGCCTTGCTCGTCACTCCGTAACCGCAGCCGAGGGCTGCGGCGGAGCAGATCGCGTCAACGCAGTCGCCAGCTTGTCGGCCGGCGTCTCGTTGTCTGCCAGGTCACTCCAGTCGTCGAGCTCGGCCTGGGTCACGTTCGGCACGCGCCTCCAGAGACCCTTCTTCGGGATCTCCAACTGCTGACGCAGCTTGCCGAGTGCGTCTGCGGCCTGGGCCAGCGAACGCGACTCCATGTCGCGCCAGACGACCTCACCCTCGAAGTCCTCAGCGCGGGCGATGTCGCCCTCCAGCTCAGCGGCCAGACGGTCGACGCGCTCCCAGCTCTCGCCGAACCCGCTCTTGAACTCCTCGACCTTGCGAGACAGCGAAGTCTCGGCCGCGTCGAGGGCCTCAGCGGAGAGGTTGGCGATCTGCCCCAGCAGGTAGTGCGGGGGAGTCTGGGTCAGCGCGGAGAGGTGCTTGACGCCCGTCTCGATGGAGGAGATGTACCCGTCGAGCGGGGTCTCCTCCAGGGAGCCGAAGCGGACGTTCTCGTCCTCGGCGAACAGGAACCGCTTCGCGTTGACGTCGATGTTCTGGGGGATCGGCTGCCCGGTGTCCGGGTCGATCTTCGGCTTCCACCCGATGATCTCGTTGTCCGGGTCCTCCGGGGCCAGCGAGTCGTCGGCGTAGACCGGCTCCATCTTCAGCGGGGGAGCCATGCCGGTGGCGTACCGGACCTTGAACGAGCCGTAGGTCTGAGCGACCAGCAGGTCGAAGATGGTCTGGTTGATCCGGTCGTTGAGGACCATCGCCGGCTCGACGACGCCAACGGTGCGACCTTCGAGGTCGACACCAGCAGCGAAGCGGGTGACCGGGCACTCCTCGGAGCCATGCAGCTTGCCAGCTCCGACCGTGACCTTCTCAGCGCCGTTCTTGAACGTGCACTCGTAGACGCGGCGCGAGTCCCAGAGGGTCGCCTTGCCCACCTTGTCGCCGTCCGGCCAGCTCGTGACCGTGAAGGCCGCTGCCGGCACGATGTCGTTGGCGGCGTCCTCGTAGACCGCAGCCGTGCGCAGTGCGCTCAGGCCACGGGTGATGACGCCCCGCTTGGTCTTCTCGGTGACGGTGAAGCTGTGGCCGTAGCCGAGCGCCCCACGGTGCACCGCGTGCTGACGAGCGTCCAGGCGGCTGCGCTGCCAGTGCTTCGACGAGGACTTGGCCCCCGTGGTCGCACTTGCACCATTGCCGCGCCGGAAGCTGTCGACGTAGAGCGCCTGTGCCGGCGTGCTGACGATGAGCGGCATCCAGTTGGAGACCGCCCGCTTCGCGAGCAGCTTGTACTCGTCGTCGGCCGTCGCCGGCATGTACGGGTCGTCGTGCCGGCCGTGCAGGTAGTCGTCGATCTTCAGGAGGTGCTCGTCGCGGTCCTTGCGCAGGATGGCGAGCAGCTTCTTCGCGAGAGCGGCTGAGGTCTCCGCCACGGGTCACCGTCCTTACATGAACCAGGCATTCCCGGTCTTGGGCTTGGTCTTCTTGCCTCGGGCACGTAGGTCGTGGAGGCATTCATGGGCGAGCATCAGGGCCGCGTATGCGTCGACCTTCCGGGGAGAGTCCGGGGACTCCTTGCGGAAGTAGATGCCGTAGTTGTTCGTGTCCCGCAGCGCATTGAGCGCGTGCCGGCGCAGCTTCAGGTCTCCGTTGTGCCGCATCTTGCGGTTGAAGACGCTGTTCATCAGACGCTCGTGAGCCTGGGTCGAGAGCTTCAGCGAGGAGCGCATGTCCCACCCGATGTGGGTGCGGCCAGGAGCCTTCACCTGGAGCTGCTCGCTGTACTGCTCGTCCCACTCGGAGATGTACGACTCCCATAGGTAGACGTCGGAGTAGAACCCCTTGACGTCGTACAGCCGGAAGGCGTCGTGCACCGCGCTGTTGACCGCTGCGCGAGGCACCTCCCACCCGTCTGCATCTGGGGTGTCGGGCTTCTCCCACAGGCCGATCAGGAAGGCGCAGGCATCGCGAACGCGGATGGCGACCAACGCCGTCGAGTCGTTCGTCTTGCCACCGTCGAAGCCCAGGACGATTGCGTCGTCGGGCTGGAGGACTGCATCCTCGCTCTCGATCTCGGCCCAGGTGTCCGGGCCGTACAGCGCGTCTTCCTCGGCGACGATCTGGTTGAGCCACATGCGCCGGGAGCGCGAGGACGAGATCGTCGTGTCCTGGATCGACTGGATGATCGTCTTGACGACCAGCCACTTGGCGTCGCCCCGGATCTTCGGGAGGACGATGCGGAGAGCCTGCTCGGTGAGCGGCGTCTTCGGGTGAGCCTCGATGCTGTCGTAGAGGAAGCCGATGTCCTTGGAGGGATCGGCTGCGATCCGCTCCTGGAGCTTCTCCCACGACTCGCGCATCTTCTGCGCCACCGAGTCTTCACCCGGCAGGTAGGCGTTGGTGATGGCGAGGTAGCGCGAGTCCTTCTTGGTCGCGTTACCGTCGATGGTCTCGTACATCTTGTCGCCGTTGTTCCCCCGGACCCAGTGGTGGGTCTCGTTGAGGATGACGAACGTCGACCGACCGCCTTCGAGGGCGCGGTACGAGCTCGTCACGGCTTCGAGCCGGCAGCGGCCACGGTGAGCTCGGATCAGCTCAGCGCCGGCCTTGATGCCGTAGGTCTCGATGAGCAGGTCGCTCATCAGGGAGGGGAACAGCGTCAGCGTGTTCCGGGTCTGGTCGCGAGACACAGCAGCGATCTGGACCCACGCCTGCGGGTGCGCCTTGCCGACCGGCCGGCCGCTCTCGTCGAAGTGCGAGAAGCGACTCGGGCCGACGAATTCGACCAGGCACATGACGGCAGCGAGCGGGTCCTTGCCCCAGCCCTTCAAGCGCTGAAGGACGCCCTTGCGGTAGATGAACCGGCCGTCCTCGTCGACCGCGTACCACCAGAGGATGAAGCGGAGCTGCTCCAGCGTGAACCGCCAGGGTCCGCCGTCCTCGGCCTTCAGGTACTTCGCGGTCCAGGCCGCGATCTCCCAGCCGAGCGTCCGGGCCGGCAGCTTCCAGCTACCGTCGACCTCGCGCTGCCAGGTGGGGCCGAAGATGTTCGGCTCCAGGGCGTCGATCTCCTCGTCGGTGAGCTCCACCGCCTTGACGAATGCCTCGCCGGCCATGCTCACCTCCGGGTCAGTCGGTGACGCCCAGCCCCTCCCGGTAGTCGGCGAGCACCTTCAGCTCAGCGGGGTTCTCCTCCGCCTCGGGCTGCTCCAGCTCCAGGCGGACACGGCGTCGGTCTCCCTCGGAGACGAGAAGGCGCTCGAAGGCGCTGTAGATGGTCTGGAGCATCTGGCCCGAGCGCTTGTGGTACTCCTCGCCGTCGCGGCTGATCTGAGGCTTCTTGTAGAGGCTCAGGTCTTCGCAGACGGAGTAGGCGAACGCCCAGTCCGAGTCCTGGTAGAAGTCGGCCTGGCCGGACGTCTGGAGGCTGTCCCAGAGCATCCGTGCGATGGGGTGCCAGTCGGGGTCGCCCTCGGGGATGGTGACCGGGCGCATGACGCCCTTGGTCACCGGAACGACGTCGGAGCCCTTACGCTCTCGCGGCCGAGCGAGGTCGTCGCTGCGATTGGGGACAGGTCCCGGCATCGGCGGTCACCTCATCTCGTCTACGAGCTGCCGAACGACAGCTACAGCGGAGGAGACATCCAGGTCTCCGGTCCAGGTCTGATCCCATGCCGGCAGGCAGCCGGCCACGGTGTTGTCGTAGGTCACGACGCGGGCGTTCCAGTTGGTCGCCGTCTGTACCTCGAACTCGGCCGGCGTGGTGACGATCCCGCCGAAGTCGGTGCCGCAGACCATGACGCGCAGCCCGAGGGCCTGCATCTCCAGGGCGCAGCGTCCGACGCCGACCCCGTACCGGTAGCCAGCGACCGCAGGAAGCGCGTCAGCGCGCTGCTGGCCCGAGATCGTGTCCAGGGTCCACCCTTGGTCGCTCAGCGCGGCAGAGAGCGTCTCGAAGGCAGCGCGCTTGCCGGGGGTGACGTTGCCGAAGTAGACCGCCCGCATCGTGTCGGCCGGATCAGCGTGGCCGGCGAGCTCTCGGGTGGCCGCGACGTCGATCTTCATGGGGACGAACGCGGCGTCGAGGCCGTGCGTCTGGAGCTGGAGCTGCAACGACCGGTAGGCCGTGATGAACAGGACGCGGCCGGCCTTGCCTCGCAGGTTGCGAGCGACGCGCTGCGCGATGGCGAGCGGGTCGGCCTTGTCGTAGGTGTGGAGGTACTGCACGACGAGATCGGCCGGACCGCAGTCCGTGAGCGGCGAGCATGTGCCCACCACGACGTCGCCGTCCAGCTCGGCCCAGGCCGGAACATGGTGGTCGACGATCTCGCGGCTGTAGGTGGCCGCGCCGTTCTCTCGCCCCTTGCGGACGTAGCGCGCCTGCCAGGCCGGCTCGGTGTGGTCGACCACGGTCAGCACAGCTCGAACCGATCCTTCGCCGGGAACGCCTCGCGGATGTGCCGGCCGACCGCGCCGTGGTTGAAGGAGGTGTCCAGGGTGGACAGGAAGGGGGTGTGCGGGAAGTAGTCCTCGTCCAGGGTGTAGATCTTGCAGTCCGGGCTGTACTCCGCGTCCTCGACGTAGAGGTTGCCGTACAGGGTCCGCCACTGGTAGCGACGGTCGTTGGTCTCGCGCTCCAGGCGGTCGAGCAGGTCGGAGAGCAGCAGGCGGTTGACCACCATCGGCATGTGCAGCGAGTACGAGAGCGGGTGCGAGAAGCCCCACCGCTCCAGCAGGAGCTTCGTCTCGGCCATCATGCGGGTGTACGGGCTCGCCGGGTGGCGGTGCGCGTAGTCGGCCAGCACCTCAGCGAGTGGCCCTCGGTGCAAGCTCGGGACCGCCGCCACGGGCTCCATCACGAAGATGTCGTCCATGAGGACGATCACGTCCTCGGTCAGGTCGCTGCGCCGCAGCATCGTCCGCAGGTTGCGCCAGGCGTTCGCGTGCTTCGGCCCGTCCTGCGCCACGTCCATGTGGTCCGCGTGCCGGCTCAGCCAGCTCGGCCGGCCACCAGCAGTGACCACCGTGCGGTAGGGGAGGTTCTCAGCCCAGGAGCGGCGTGCGTACCGGAGCTCCTCGTTGGCTCCGCCCCGGATGGGGACGATGGCGTCGAGCATGGCACCTCCGGGCAGACGTCGAGAGCCCCGGCGCAGCGGATCGCGCTGCACCGGGGCTGAGGCAGCCGCGCCAGAGTGAGAGGAGGGACTCCGGGGCTGCCGACCGGACGGGCTCAGAGGAGACCGGGGTGGGTCTCCGAGCGCCTGTACCGGTTATCCATGCGCTGCCTCTTGGCAGCCGCTGCACGAGCGCCTTCAGCGCCCGACTTCTTCTTGTGGTGGTAGTCACACAGGGACGTCAGGTTCTCGTCCCTGTGATCGTCACCGGGTCGTACGTGATCCACGTCGGTAGCGAGCTCGGCGCATCTGATGCCGTCATCGTCTGAGTGGGTGCATGTGTGCCCGTCTCGCTTCAAGATCCGCTTCCTGATCTTGGGCCAGTCGGCCGGCAAGCGCTGTCGCCGGTTCGAGCCAGACCATCCAGGCATCGGATCACCTCGTGTACCTCTGTGCCCCCGCCACGTACTCAGCTTGACTGAGGTGCGTCATCGACGCGGTGGACCGGGGGCTGTCATGGGGGAGTGATCTCGGGACTAGCTATAGCTACGAGCTGTTGCTATGCCAGGAGCTCAACACAGCTACTCAGCTACGAGGTATGCCGGGAGCTCAACACAGCTACTCAGCTAAGCTAGCGTGTTCCTCTCTATCACTCTTACACTATTACTTCGGGCTCAGCAGGCTGGAACGCAACATGGACTTTCGTGTGACCTGGATCACACTTCAACCATAGCCCTCGGAGAGCTGGAGGAAGCCGTGGAGGGGTAGGTGGAGGGCTCCTGGCATAGCACGCTGCACGCTGCTGCGTTGGGGGCCTGTCGGCCCCTCCTGGGCGCTGCAACAGCCCGCACCAGCTCGGTGAGGTGTGACTGCCAGCGAGCTCGGCAAGCGGTAGCGTAGCTAGCCGGCAATCGGTAGCGCAGAGCGAGCCGGCAGCGCGCTGACCTGCACGAACCCTCCACGGCCCCCACGTTACGCCGGCGCGAGCTCGGGGGCCTGATCGACTCTGGAACTGTGGCAGAATCCGAGCAGCTAAACCTGGCGGTCCCTTGCGATCCTCGCGAAAGGGTCATCCCCCACCCTACCGGGGCGAGCCTCACAAGCGACGCACAGCGGACAGAACCGGACAGGCTAGGACACGTGCCACCCTGGCCCAGAAAGTCCGCGAGAGGGCTTGACAGCGAGCCTGGCAGCCCTCATACTCACGCGCTGCGCGCCGCACGATGTCGCATCTACAGGAACGCGCACGGGGCGAGCGCTGCCAGGCTTGCGCTGTGACAGGGTGAGCACGAGCCTGTCACGTTGTCCCACGATGCGAGACACGAGACCGGGACGAAACCGGACATACTCACCCAGTTTCCGGCTAGGGCTAGACAACGTGCAAGTTGGCGCGTAGTGTTCTCCACATCACCCCAGCAGCACCGGGGCGAACGGATCGGACAACTGCACAGCGTGTCTCACTTGCACATCGGACCAACGTCCTGTACGTTGGTCACAGCAAGCACGACGGGACCTAGCATCACAAGCCACAGCGGATGCGAACGGGGCGCACGGCTCCTACCGAGGACCCTTCACAGCGAGCGGAACGTGCAAGTTGACACGAGGGCGAGAGTCCGGTACGGTTACACCAGAACTTCACAGCAAGGCACGGGGGACCTGGCGACAGGTCTAACGCGGCAGATCATGCCCGCTGGTACTGGAACGGATCACGTAGGGCATCCTGCGCCGGACTGCTACTGGCTGCGCTGTCTCATACGCATCGAGTCTGAAGTGGACCATGCTTCGACAATGGCTCTTGAACCCTGGCGGGATGCCCTGCCAGGCGGATGGTAACCGGCGTCTGTGGTCCGTGAGGGTGACTCACACCGATCCGGTACACGGACAGGGCGCAAGCCACTGGGAACCACGTACCGGATCGGTGAGCCTGGCAGGCAGTCACTAGGTCCGGGGCGCGGTTGAGAGGCGCGCACCGTGACGGTGGCTAGCGATAGACGGATCGACTCCGATGCCAGGCACGTAGGAAGACACGAGCTGACAGGAGAGGTGTGACATGGGACGTCCGGTGTGGACTTTCATCCTTGAACCGCACGAGCGGTTCGCCGCTGACACGTACGAGTTCGCTGGAGTGCAGGCGCTCACTCTGCGTGGTGCGATCCGACTCGGCCGCGAGTTGGTCGACGCTCCGACTCACACTCACCGCGTGGTGAAGGCTCGCCGCGCTTGACAGCAACGTGCAAGTGTGCCAAGATCGACCCATCGAACCGACTGCAAGGGAGCACGACATGGGCACCATCCTGACCGCCGACCACGTGGCGGAGCGACTGATCGACGCCATCCCTGACGGTGGTGGCACTGTGCAAGTGTATCCGGGTCAGGCTGACCCGGTGGGCTACATCGTGGCCTTCCCTGGCTACACGGCACGGCTGGTGGTGGACGAGGACATCGCTGACGCGGTGGAGGACTGGCTCCGGTCGGTCCAGCCGATCCTCGCCTGGCAGAACCGGGCGTACGCCGGGATCTGGGTGGACTCGGACGGCGCTGTCGTGCTGGACGTGGTGGAGGACATCACTGAGCGGGCAGTGGCTGAGGCACTCGGCCGAGCACGTGGCGAAATCGCCATCTGGGACGTCAAGCGCGGCGAGGAGATCACGCTCCTGACCGGAGTGGAGGCGGACGCACGACGGGCGGCTGACGTCGCCTGACGCACGGCGAAACACGGGGCGCGTATGAGGCGACCCGTGTCCGCAGGGCTGGCATCCCTGCGCTGACGAGCCTGCCGCACGAGAGGACTGACCATGAGCAAGCGAGAGACGCGGCACATCGTGCTCCGCCGCACGTCCGGCGAGGTGTCGTCGTGCTACGACGCCGAGTACACGAACCACTCGGAGGAGATCGCTGCACTGCGGGCCGAGTCACGGCTGCGGATGGCGCTGATCGACCCGAGTCGGGCGTCGTACGAGGACGCCATCTTGATCGCTGCGTTCGAGGCGAGCGCTGCGCTCCTGGAGGTGCACGACGACACGGGCATCA
>Ga0157375_10000280_pt1 | contig 46461 bp, 36 predicted proteins | sample M35metaG_FD_115311 | JGI IMG/M metagenome (GOLD analysis project Ga0157375, IMG submission 115311) | Miscanthus rhizosphere microbial communities from Kellogg Biological Station, Michigan, USA - M3-5 metaG | ecosystem: Host-associated > Plants > Roots > Rhizosphere > Soil | place: USA: Michigan...
AAATGTTTATCTTTGTATGACAATAAAAAACTATGATTTTATCAATGACCGGATTCGGCAGAGCCGAAGATGTTTTTGAAGGTAAAAAGATTTGCATAGATATCAAATCTCTGAACAGCAAAAGCTTTGATTTAAATATCAAAATCCCTTTACGATATAAAGAAAAAGAATTCGAGATAAGAAAGATTCTTAATGACAGAATTATCCGCGGAAAAGTAGACTGCTACGTTTCTCTGGAAAATCTTGAAGAATCGAATGATGTGAAAATCAATAAAAATTTAATTGATTCTTACATGAATGAACTTCGTAATATTGCCGCAGACGGACCAGATTTTGAATACCTTAAAATGGCAGTCAGACTTCCTGACGCCATCACTTCAAGACCTGACGAACTTTGTGAAGGTGAATGGGAAAAGCTGGCAAGCATCGTACATGCTGCCGTTGACCGTTTTGAAGAATTCAGAAAGACAGAAGGTAAAAATTTACATGAAGAACTGGAAAAAAACATTCAGAATATTGACAGAAGTCTGGCTGAAGTGATTCCTTATGAAGAAGAAAGAATTATCAGCGTAAAAGAACGTTATCAAAAATCTTTAAAAGAATTTGAAAATGTTGACGAAACACGTTTTTATCAGGAAATGGCTTATTTTACAGAGAAATTAGATATTTCAGAAGAAAAAGTAAGGCTGACCCAACATTTGAAATATTACAAAGAAGTAATGGATAATGAAGATTTCAACGGAAAAAAATTAGGTTTTATTTCACAGGAAATCGGAAGAGAGATCAATACATTAGGTTCAAAAGCCAATCATGCCGAAATCCAGAAACTGGTGGTCATGATGAAGGATGATTTGGAGAAAATTAAAGAACAGACGTTAAACGTATTATAAGTTACGAGATTCGTGATACGAGTTTTTAGTTTCGAGATTAAATATACAGAATCTGAAAACTCGAAACCCTGAACTCGAACCCGAAACTAAACAATGGATAAAGTTATCATATTTTCAGCGCCGTCGGGAAGCGGAAAAACTACATTAGTAAAGCATTCTCTGGAGGTATTTGATGAGCTGCAGTTTTCAATTTCCTGCACGACGAGACAGCCTAGGGGAAGTGAAGTTCATGCCGTGGATTATCATTTTTTAAGTCCCGATGAATTCAGACAGAAAATTGCGGAAGATGCTTTTGTAGAATTTGAAGAAGTGTATACTGATAAATATTACGGAACTTTAAAATCTGAAGTTGAGAAGATCTGGAATCAGGGAAAAGTAGTGATCTTTGATGTTGATGTAAAAGGCGGAATTTCCCTAAAAAAATATTTTGGAGAAAAAGCGTTGTCAATTTTCATCGAACCCCCTTCCATCGAAGAGTTGGAACGAAGATTGATTTCAAGAGACACAGATGATGCAGAAACCATCAAAATCCGTGTAGAAAAGGCAGAAGAAGAAATGTCTTATGCGAAAGAATTTGATAAAATCGTGATTAATTCCGATTTAGATATTGCAAAAAAAGAAATAGAAAGTTTAATAAAAAATTTTATAGAAAGAAACTAGAAGCTAGAAATTAGAAGTTAGTTGTGCCGTTATACCCTTTTAAGTCACATCGAAACTCTAACTTCTAATTTCTAAACTCTAACTTCTATAATCAAAAAATTGAGGTTGATATGAGTACCGAAACATTAGAAAGAGCGAAATCTGCGATTCCGGTTAAGGGCTATTTAGATATAAAAGACCTTATCATTCCTGAAGGTGAGGAATTGGTAAAAGCTATTTTAAAGCTTAAAGAGGAAAAAAATGCGGTGATTCTCGCGCATTATTACCAGCCTGGAGAAATTCAGGATATTGCTGATTTTCTGGGAGATTCCCTGCAATTGGCAAGACAGGCAAAAGATACTGACGCTGATATGATCGTATTCTGCGGAGTACATTTCATGGCGGAAGCGGCAAAAATTCTGAACCCGACAAAAAAAGTTGTTCTTCCTGATACCATGGCGGGATGTTCTTTAGCAGACGGTTGTTCGGGAGAAGGTTTGAGAAAAATGCGTGAACAGCATCCCAACGCTTTGATCGCAACGTATATCAACTGTAATGCGGAAACAAAAGCAGAAAGTGACATTATCGTAACAAGCTCAAATGCTGAAACTGTAATCGAAGCTTTACCGAAAGACAGACCGATCATCTTCGCTCCGGATAAAAACTTAGGAAGATATTTATCTCAGAAAACAGGTCGTGATATGATTTTGTGGGATGGAAGCTGTATCGTTCATGAGGCGTTTTCAATGGAGAGAATTGCACAACAATTAGCTGATCATCCTGATGCAAAACTGATCGCACACCCGGAAAGTGAAGAAGCAGTTTTAAAACTGGCTCATTTTATCGGTTCTACTTCAGCTTTATTAAATTTCGTGGAACAGGATGATTCTCAGAAATTTATCATCGCAACTGAAGAAGGGATTCTTCACGAAATGAGAAAACGCGCTCCTCACAAGGAATTAATTCCGGCATTGGTTTTTGACGAAAGCTGTAATTGTTCAGAATGTTTTTATATGAAACGTAATACAATGCAAAAACTGTATTTATGTATGAAATATGAGCTTCCTGAGATTCTTATTGATGAAGAATTGAGATTAAGAGCTTTGAAACCGATCGAAGCGATGCTTGATCTTTCAAAAAGTATAAAATAAATGAAAAGCACTGTTTTTACAGTGCTTTTTTCTTTTAAAGTTCAGAAATAATTGTAAAACATTCCATGCTTACCAGTACACATTTCTGGCAGGTTACAGGAAGATTCCAATATGCTTCACAAGAATGTATGTCATTGGGTCCGAAAGCACCTGTCGGACAGCCATTACAGTGTGAAATGGGAGGAACTCCCGCCCCACTGATCTGTTCTAAATTTCTTCTGTTTAATTTTTTTAGATTTTTCATGATTTAATTTTAATTTGTTTAAATTTTAAATCATCTGATTATGGATTAATGTCCGGACACAATGGGTAACTTGCAGAAACAAGACACACTTTACGCCCTTTTAAATCCGTACACCATGCACAGCCTGCAGGTCCGCAATCCAAATCTACGGCACATTCATCTCCCGCACCCCCGTTGATTGTTCTCAAATTTTGTCTGTTTAATTTTTTTAAATTTTTCATAGTAATATTAATTTTTGTTTGACTTTCTAAATATATTACTTTTGTTATTCAAAATGAAACATATGAGCAAGATATTTCTCGAAAATGTGAAAATTTACGCCTACCATGGTGTTCTTCCTGAGGAGAATATCATTGGCACTTATTATATTATCAACGCAGAACTTCATACCGATCTTTGGAAAGCCGCAGAAACAGACGATCTTCATGATACAATAAGTTATGCCGATATTAATGAGATCCTGCAGAATGAAATGAAAATTAAGTCTAAATTATTAGAACACGTTGCAGGAAGAATCATTTCTAAAATTCATGAAAAATTTTCCGAAATTTCTTATATTAAACTAAAAATCACCAAAACCGCTCCGCCAATGCAGGGCGAAATGACCGGTGCAAGCATTGAGCTTGAAAAAAGTTTCAAACCGGAAAATTAATTATCCTTATTTTAATTTCTTAAAATATACACAATTGAAATCCATCAAAATATTATTTTTATTGCTTTTTATCAATACTTTCGGACAAACAAATATTGATAATCAATTGGCAAACTACGATTTCCCAAAAATAAAATCAAGCATTACGATGCCTGTGACGATTCCTCTTTCGGAGATCAGCAATATGATCAATGCTTCCGTGAAAGATCTGGTTTACCAGGACGATTCTTATAGCGATAACAACGATGATCAGTTTAAGGTAAAAGTCTGGAAAACCCGCCCCATTCGATTGGTTGGAGGAACAAATCAAAATATTTTAATCGAAGTTCCTTTAAAAATATGGGCAGAAAAAGGCATCGGAACATTGGGCGTTTACACCTATCAGAATACCACTTTTGAAACAGTGATGTCTTTTAACACGACTTTAAGCTTTAAAAATAACTGGACAATCTTAACAAATACTCAATCAAACGGCTTCAAATGGGTAACAAAGCCTGTTTTGGATTATGGAAAAGTGAAAATTCCAATTACTTCTCTGGTTGAAAAAAGTTTAAGAGAACAGCAGGAAAAATTCTGTAAAACCATTGATCAGCAAATGGCCAATCAATTGAATTTCCAGCAATATACGGTCATGGCCTGGAATATTTTTAACCAACCCTTTAATATTTCGGAAGAATATAATACCTGGTTAAAAGTAACGCCCATTAACGTCAATATCACCCCGTTGAAATTTTATGGAAACCAAATCGACACCAATATCGGAATTGATGTTTATTCTGAAACTTTCACGGGAAGTAAACCCGCTGCTTCACAACCTATAAAATCTGCGACAAATTTTAACTCAATTCCCGTTTTAGCTGATAAATTTTCATTACAAACAACAGCCAATATTCCTTTTACAGAAGCCAGTGCCATTGCCAGAAAAACTTTTTTAGGAAAAGAATTTGACATAAGAGGCTCGAAAGTAAAAGTCTCCGACATCAGAGTGTACGGACTTGATGACAGGATCATGATTGAAGCTCAAACAGAAGGTTATGTGAAAGGAACTTCCATTATTTCCGGAATTCCTGTTTATGATGAAACTAAGAAGAAAATTGTTCTATCAAATACCAAGTTTAAATTAAAAACATTAAATATTCTTCAAAAAACCGCTTCTCTCCTATTCCAAGGGAAAATTGTAAAGATGATCGAAGAAGAATACGGAATTCCTACACAAGAATTAGAAAACAACTCTAAAAAAAGCATCGAAGAAGCCTTTAACAAAGAATATTATAAAGGGTTAAAAATGAACGGAAAGGTTTTTAATTTAAAACCCGCAAAAATTCTTTTAAGCTCCACAGGAATTACAGCTGTTATTGATACGAACGCCACATTAAAACTAATAGTAAACGGATTATAAATAAAAACTAACCATGAGAAAACTTTTAAGAATTGTAGAAAGCAATAAGGCTTCACTAGGAATTAGATTTGCACATCTGATCATTGACAGAATCGTAGTGTATGCATTGTTTTTCTTTTTTGGAATATTTTCTGCGCTCACTTATGAATTATTAAATATAGAATTTTTTTCAAATATTACTGATGAATTGGCTGGCATGAGCAAATTTCAAGATATCTTGCTTACTACATTTGTTTATTTCCTTTATCTCCTTTTAATGGAATATTTTACCAAAGGCAGAACTATAGGAAAATATATTACAGGCACTAAAGTTATTAGCACAGATGGTTTAGAACCAACTTTTCAGGATTATTTTATCAGAAATATCTCAAGGTTCGTCCCTTTCGATGCTTTTTCTTTTTTCGGCGAAAACGGATGGCACGACAACTGGAGCGATACAAGAGTAATTAATATAAAAAATTATAAAGCTGAAACCCAGGCAAAAGACGAGATAAACAGCCTGGGAACTAAAGAAAATTTTTAAAAAGCTTTTGTAAAGTAATATATTTTATTATATTTGCACACCTCAAAAATGGTAAACCATGGTACTTTGGCCGAGCGGCTAGGCAGTGGTCTGCAACACCATCTACAGCGGTTCGAATCCGCTAGGTACCTCCAAAACCTCCAATCTCTGATTGGAGGTTTTTTGTTTTTAACTAATGCAATAAACTAATAATTACAATTTATTTTAAAAACAAAAAAATATTAGAACTCAGACCATAAGGTCCTCGTTCTAATATCAAAATTTAAATCTACTAATATTACTCTACTGTTTTTTATTTTTTGATAAAGGTTTTTGAAAGAGACTTTTTATTTCCATTGATCTTAATGAAATATATTCCGCTTGGAAGGGCTTCTACATTGAGTTTTTCCTCATAATTTCCATTTGAAGAATGAATTTTTTTAGATGAAACAATTGATCCTTTTGTATTAATAACTTCAATTTTCACTTCTTTTTCGTCAGATGTATATTTTACATTAATTTCGTGACTTGCCGGGTTTGGATAAACTTTAAAATCATCTGTAGAGATTTCAGCATCTTTTGCAGATAAAACACTGTCATTGCATACAGGAATTCTGTTTATCCCGTCAATTCCCCATGAGGACTGAACCGGAATACACAACCAATTTAATACAGTTGGCAAATGATCGGTTTCTCTGGTTGTTGACAAATAGTTATAGATTTTAAAATTATTGGCAGTGTTTAAATTACGGGTCGGAGATCCTGTGATTGTCACATTATTAGCATTCGGGCTTGAGTCTGTCAATGTATTTCCTGACGTTTCACTACACTTCCAGTTGGCCAATAACTGAGAGTAATAAGGATGTGAAGGCGTAATATCCTGGTTTGCCCAATTTACAATAACATTATTCGGAAGAGCAGATTTCCAGACTCTGATGTCTTTGTATGAAGCCGCAAGATTAAGATTATAAACATTCGTTCCGTCCTGATTGATCGTGAAAGGAAGTCCTGAATCGATATTTCCGATGGTATTCATTTTTGCAAAAGTTACGGGAACTCCATCTTCGTACATGGTTACAAGTCCGTCTCTGTCAAAGCTTACGGCAATATGCTTCCACTTATTGGTTTCAACTTTTCCTCCAACCAAATCAATTCTGTTGGTACCATCACCGATATTCATTTTAAAAGTCTGCCCTGAATATCCTGAAATCACAAAACCTTTATTTTTCCCGTTCGCCCAGTTTTTATTACTGATCATCACCGGATCGCTCGTGTAAGCTACGTTTGGCTTTACCCAAAATTCAATGGTAAAATCCTGATTCGCACCAAAATTAAATGCACTTTGGTTTGCAGGTTTAGCATAAGTTCCTGCCGGAAAATTTAACTGATTAAAAGTTTTATTAGATTCTAAAATTGTCTTACTGATCTGTTGAGGAGTAAAATTTGGATTGGAATACACCGTGAAAATATTTCTTTCTGAAAGATTTCCACCTCCATGACCGTTGTCAACAGCTCCGTGATCAGTCGTTAAAACCACCAGCCAGTCTTCATTATTGTACGTTGCTCTGTTTTTCATAGCGCTTACAATCTGACCAATGTAAGTATCAGTAGTTTGCATCGAAGAAACATATTGTGGTACGCTTGAAGAAAAACCGTAAGAATGTCCTGCATGATCCACATCATCGAAGTCAACGAACAAGATATCAGGATTGTCGTTTTGTAAGGCGCTTACCGCAGCGTTTTTTACCGCCAGATCCGTCCCAAAATTTGTCTGAACATCAGCATTCTGAACAATAATATCATTGATCGGAGCCCAATGCGCCAGAGAAATCGTTCTTAAATTTGAATTATACGTTTCTGCTCTTGTCAGAAAATCAGGATAATTAGCAAAGTTCGGGTTTGTAAAATTATTATCCTGAACGTTGTGTTTTGTATGCCAAGTTCCTGTCAACATCGTACTCCAGCCGTTTCCGCTCCAGGTTGTTGCGGCGCAAAGTCCATCCAGAGAATAAATGGATTGATTAATCAGGTTGTGAATGTTTGGCGTATTGGAAGACATCATCACATCAGCCCTACAACCATCGATACCAATAAAAAGAACTTTTTTAGTCTGAGCTCCAAGAAAACAGCTCATCACAACTGCCATTGAAAATAGTTTTGCTTTCATAATAATAAAATGTTTTGAAAAAGTTTACAAATAGTAATTTTATATTTAATAATTGTAAAATTAATTTACTATTTGTAAACTAATGTAAACTAAAAATTAATTATTTGATAATTAAAAAGTTGTGTTCTGAAATACAATATTTATATATTAACAACCTTGTCAAAGTTTAAACTTTGACAAGGTTAATTACCAATTTTTCATCAATTTATTGGTATGTGAAAAAATATAGGTACATCTGTGTTCAAGTAAAAAGAGGCTGAATAAATAGCTTAATTTGAAAGAATTTAGTTAAAAAATGGTTCAGCCTCGGATATAGTATTGAAAATATAATCGGGATTAGATTTTTCCAGCTCGGATTTGCTTTGAGCTCCGGAAAGTACGGCAATTGTCAGCCCACAGCCTGCATTCTTTCCTTCTTCAATATCGATTACAGAATCGCCTGCCTTTAAAACTTTTTCAGCTTCATTGATATTGAATTTTTTCATCGCAAGAATGATCATTTCAGGGCTTGGTCGGCTTTCAGAAACATCATCTGCCGTAATTAAAGCATCAAAATGTACATTTTCTTTCCAGCCTAATTTATCCAAAAGCTGCTGGGCAATTTTGGAAGTGTAGCCTGTATTTAAAACGATTTTTTTGTCTTGAGATCTCATTTTTAATAAGAAGTTTTCAACACCATTAATCGGTTTAACCTCTAAATTTTGATACGCTTCTTTTAATTGATCTGAAAAGTTTTCAAAAATAGCAAGTGCGTCCGCTTCATTTCCTCCAATTTCTTTTAATAAACTTGTAATTGCTTCCAGTTTTTCCATGCCTGCGCAGGTTGACAAGACTTTTTCTAAAGTGACTTCGTAACCGTAATCGTTAACGGCGGTCATTAAAGTTTTATAAACTACATTATCTTCATTGATCGTAGTTCCGGCCATATCCAGAACCAATAATTCTATGTTCTTCATTTGTTTTTTATGAATAAATTTTATCTATATTAAATTTTGAAAAGCCTCCGCTTCCCGTCATTCCTTTTCCACCAATTCCTGTAATAATGTGAATATTTGGTGATGGATTATGCTCGAAAATATCTTTCGTTTTACATTGAGAATACACTCCAAACCATCTTCTCTGAATCTCGTACGTCGGAAGATCTATAATTTTCCTGGCTTCGTTGATCATGAATTCGTCGATTTCCATATTTAAATCAAACCCTAAATCATCAGCATTTTTTGCATCTGCATATTCATGGGAGTCTCCTAAAATTATCGAGCCGTCGAGAGCCTGTTTGAATAAAATATGAACTCCAAATTTCTTTTCAAAAGAATTCGGATTTTCCAAAGATTTGATCTTTTCGAAAGAAGGACATTCTTCAAAAGACTCATATCTTCTGATGGAAAGCCCCGTTAAAATATTTCCCTGAAGAGAATAAATTCCCTGTGGTTTTGTCTGGAGCATTTGTAATTTGCTGACTTCAAGATCACTTTCGTTAAAGACGTTTGGATATAAAGTTTTAAACTCATGTCCGCCACAAATAATGATTTTTGAAGCATGTAATTCGGTTCCGTCTGCGGTTATCGCAACACATTTACCGTCATTTTCATGAGTTTCAACAACAGTTGTATTGTAGAAAATTTTTAACTCTAATTTTTCCTGTAAAAGTGTGTGAAGTTTCACGATCATTTCAGCAGAATCTACCGACAATTCCTGCGGAAAAAATAATCCGCCTTTGCAATAATCCGAACGAAGTCCGTCAAATCTGCTGATGCATTCACTTTTTGACAAAAGAACAGATTCATAATCATTATTCTTATTAATTTCATGCAACTCATTGATTAACTGTAATTCTTCCGCATTTGAAGCGATGTAAACCGAACCGTTTTTTCTTATCGTTAAATTGGTCTGAGCCTGAAGTTCGTTATAAATTGCCAAACTTTCTCTTCCGAAGTTCTGCCATTTGAGATCCATTCCGGAAGGAACGACCTGCCCGAAATTTCTTACCGTTGCGCCTTGAGGAATAGAATTTTTTTCCAATAAAGCGACTTTAAGTCCTTTTTTCAGTGCATGATAGGCATGAAAAGTTCCTAAAATGCCTCCTCCCACAACGATTAAATCGAATTTTATTGTCATTTTTTACTATAATTTATATACTTTTCGACGGATCGAAATTGATGTATGGTTTCTTATTGATGTTATTCTTTTTTGTTTTTCTTCTGAACATGATAAAAGCGATGAGAGAAGAAATTAATGCGACGACTACGATGATGTAGTTTAATTTAATATAAAAATTCAGCCATGAAGTCTGCGGTGAGCCGAAATTCTTATAAAGCAGAATCAAAACACTTCCCAAATACCCGAAAGAATCTACCAGATAGATCAGAAATCCTACATTCCCTTTGATATCAAAAGCAGCGATCATTCTGTCAAAGTAAATTCCGTTGAACGGAATGTAGCATAAGTACATTCCAAAACCCGAGAGAACCATCCAGACAAAAGGTGACATCAGGCTGTTTTCAAATAAATAAGTCGAAAAACCAACCGTCAAAATTCCACCAAAAAGAATGTAATGATAATAGGCAAAAGCTCTTTTGTTATTTTTCACTTTTACCATAAAACTTAAAATCAAAAGCACCATAATTGCGATCGGAATTTCCGTTAAGGTGAAGATCGAACTGTCGAATTTGATGTGTAAATTATCCCAGATCTCACGGTTAAAATTATCCCTGAAATCCCTTAAAATCGTTAAACTTACATACAAAAATGTAATGCAGATCATCGGAACAAAAAACTGCTGAATAATTTTTTTTCTTTCGGTTTTATTGAGTGGCTGTCTTTTGTTTTTTAATAAAATATCCTCTTCGGTCGGTTTTGGAAGTTTCTCCAACATGAACCCGAATACCAACAACGGAATAATGAAAATTAATCCTGCTGAAAAAGGCATCCAGAATTCTGAAATAGTAAAAGTATCCATCAAAAATTTACCAACAGATTTTGTAAACCCAGAAGAAACTACAAAGCTTGAACAGAGAAATAATCCGATAATTTCTGTGGTTTTTCTTCCCTCGATGTAAGAGAAAACAATTCCCCAGATCATTCCCAACGGAATTCCGTTAATGAACATCAAAAGAATATTGTAAGGTGCGGGAACTACCGCAAAACCGAGCAAAGCCAATTCTGCAACTGCGATGAAAGTGAATAAATAAAAGATTCTCTTTTCCGGTTTTAATTCTGAAATAAACTTAATTCCGATAAATTTCGAGATAAAATATCCCATGACCTGAGCAATGATAATCAAGACTTTATAATCTACCCCGAAATAAGCAAGACCTTCGAACGATGCGACTGTAAAGGGTTTCCGAAAACCATACATGCAAAAGTAGACACCAAAAGCAGCGAAAGCCGCTCTCAGTGTTACTAAAGTTTTTTTATTGATTCTTTCTGCCATTTTTAATGGATTAGAAATTAAGTTTTACTCCCAAATTGCATCTTACTCCGTAATATTCAACCTGTTCCGGACGGGTTTCATCTTTTCCGAAATGGTAGATCAAAGGTTTGTTCAGAATGTTATTTACATCGACATATAACATCAGATGTTTGGTAAACTGATAAGAACCTCCGAAGTCTAAACTGCTGTATTTTCCATAATATGAGTCATTTAAGTCTTCTTCTGCGTATTCAACGGCATATTTTCCTTTGTAGTTGTAAGCAAGTCTTGCATTGAATCCTTTTTTCTCGAAAAACAACTGAATATTGTATAATTCTTTCGCCTGATAAGGAAGTTTCACTTCTCTTCCGCTTGGTTTTTCCATTTTAGAATCCATGAAAGTGGCATTCAATTGCGTTCCGAAATATTGCAAGAAATCTGGTAAGAAATCAAATCTTCTGTTGATTCCCAATTCAATTCCGCCTAGCCAAGCTGCTTTTCCATTGTTGGGAGCAGTAAATTGTACACCATTAATTCCATTATAATTTCCGATAAAAGAATCCTGGAAAATCGGGTCTGTGATTGATTTATAGAAAACGCCGCCACTCAAAATCCCAACGTTTGAGAAATAATATTCTCCCATAAGATCGAAATTTAAAGAATAAGTCGGGTTCAAATTCGGATTTCCACCTTTGAATTCATTGTCTGCTTCACTGTACGTTCCACCCGGAGTTAAGTCTCCAAAATTGGGTCTTGAGAACGTTCTTGTTGCAGCGAAACGTAAATTGGTTTTGTCGTTTAAAGCATATTTAATGTGCAACATCGGTAAAACAGCAAGATATTTTTTAGTATTTTCGACCGGAACTAACGCGTCATCGATCACATTATAACCTTTCACTTTGGTGTCGGTATTTGATAATCTGACTCCTCCTAAAATCGTGATCTGATCATTTACTTTATACGTTGCCATTCCATAAGCGTCAGCATGTTTTTCGAAAACATCAAAGTTTCTTCCCAAAGCTTTATTGTATTCCAGCGATTCTGAATCGGTAGGATTTATCTTTAAATTTCCCTGATTCTGAAACCAGAACTGATCCATTCCCGAAGTCGATAAAACTGGGCCGAAAGTATTCCCGATGTGGGCATTCATTTCGCTTAAATATTTTGGTCCGTTCGCTTGACTGGTAATATATTGACTAAAATCTGATAAAAGCGGTGCCGTTCCGTTGCTCCAATTGTAGAAGATGTCGGAGAATTTTGCATTACGCTCTTTGTCTCTGTATTTGAAACCATACTTTAAGGTTAGCTTATCAGAAGCATAAATTTCATGGTTGAAAGCTGCAACGATTTTATCTTTTTCCTCAACGAAAACCTTATAGAATTCCAGATCTGTAAATCTCATTTGGGAAGCATCCATTTTGAAATTCGGATCACTGTAAAAACCAAATAATGCATCGGGATCTTTATAATCTAATTTCCCTCCATCGGCTTTCCAGTAAGCTCTTGGACCGCTTCCGTGATCTGCAATATAATCAGGATTAATTCCAACTCCGGATTGCGTGTATTTTATAACGTAATAGGAGTTATTCTGCTTGTCAGGAATATTTCCGTATTTGAATTTGTTGTCATAATACGATAAATCCCAGTCGATTTTACTTTTATTTAAATTATGAACTGCGCCCAAAGAAACTGAAGTCAGTTCTGTAATCAAAAGATTATGAATATTTTGCAATTCAACTCTCGCTGTATTATTTGCCGAACTGAATTTATCAAACCTGATTCTGTGTTTGTAATGCGTTTCATCGTCAGACAATGTTCCGTACATTCCTTTTAAGTAAAATGTAGTTTTTGGTGACAAGACATATTCAAAAGCAGTATTGATTCCCGTTGTTTTTCTAACGCCATTATAATCACGAAGTTCTAATCTGAAAACACCTTCATCACCGCTTCTTCTCGCCTCGAAATTATCTGTCGACCAGTTTCTGATAAAGTGTGCAAAATTGAATAAATACCCGAATTTTTTATCCTTTGTTCTCCCGCCGTAAAGCAGTCCCAAATTGTAAACTCCTTTATCGGATTTAGCATTATAACCGCTTCCCAACGTTGCTTTAAACTCGGTTTTCATTGGCGGAGTTTTCGTAATGAAATTCACGCCGCCGCCGATTCCGTCGGATTCCATGTCGGGGGTGAAAGATTTATTCACGTGAACATAAGAGATCAGTTCTGTCGGGAAAAAATCGAATGCTGTAGCTCTGGAAGTTGTTTCTTCTTCTGCGGTCGGAAGTCTGTTTCCGTTGATCGTTGTTGATGCCCAAAACGGCGGCAATCCTCTCAGAGAAACGAATCTTCCTTCTCCCTGATCTCTTTCAATCGAAACACCCTGTACACGCTGAACGGTTTCTGCCGCATTTCTGTCCGGTAATTTTCCGATTCCGTCAGAAGCAATGACGTTCGAAATATTGATAGCATTCTTTTGAAGGTTTAAAGCTCTTGCTTCACTGTTTTTAAGAGATCCTGTAACAATTACCTCATCAATATTTTTTTGTTTCTGAAACATTGAGATGATGCCCAAATCTATTGTCTGCTGTGACTGTAAATCTATGGCAACGCTTTGATTTTCATAGCCTATATAAGAGATCTGCACATCGTAATGACCGGGTTTCAAATCATTTACTGAAAATTTTCCTTCAATATCGGTAATTATTATTTTAGAACTTCCGGCGATCTTCACGCTTGCTCCCGGAAGTGGCTGATTATTGTCTGAAACAATTCCCGTGACTATCTGTTTCTGAGCAGAGATAAAAATAGTGCAACAGGCAAAAAGAGGGAATAGAGATTTTTTTATGACTGACTCCATTGTTTACATATATTAAATTTGTAATGCAAAACAACTTAATAATTTTAATATATGTAAATTTTTAATATTAATTAATATTTAAGAAGTAAGTATTTTATGTTAACTGAGTTTTACTTACTTTTTATTTACAATTATTTTAAAAAATGAAATTTTAATTCATAAGATACTAATAAACAAATAATTAATATCTAAAATAAAAAATGAACCATTGTTTTCTGGTTCATTGTATTTTGATATTGGAATAAATTTTATGTTAAGAATCGTAAATATCGAAGATTGTGAATTTTACTATTTGTAAACTTTTACTTGAAAATAGTTTTTAAAACAATGGTATTTTTAATTATTATCAGAATAAAAATAAAGCACCAACATAATGCAGCTTTCATTGCTAATGCTTACAGGTACATGAGGAAGCTTTCCGTTGAAATACAGAGAATCACCTTCTTTTAAAATGATTTCTTCGTTATCGATTACATATTTTACTTCTCCTTTCAGAATATATTTGAATTCCCAGGCGTCGGTAATTACTTTTTCTCTTTTGGCATTAGGCTCAAGCGTCAGCAAAACGGCTTCAAACCCCAATGAATGAAGACTTTTGCTAAAGATATGCATATACTTGAAACCTTCGGCTTCGACTTCTTTTTCTATGAACTGCTGACTTTCTTTAGGTAAATAAATGAATTTTGCATTTGATTTTTTTTCAACACCTTCGAAAAAATAGCTTGCGTCGATTTCTAATGACTGAATCAAATCTAAAAGCACAGGAAGAGAAGGAATTGTTCTTCCATTTTCTATTCTGGAAATAAGACCGTTGCTTACATTTGCTCTAAGAGCCAGCTCATTAATGGTTAAATTATTTTTTTTCCTAATATCTTTTAGTCTTTTTCCAATGCCTATTAAAAAATCATTCATAACATTACTATTAGCCTAACACGGTTATTATTTGTAGCAGCAAATTTACTATATTAAATGATAATTCTTTACATAATGGAAGCAATAAACCAAAATAGTAATACCGTGTCAAATGTCATTTAAATTGCTTATCAACCCCATTCAGTTATCATATTTAATACAAATAAAAAGTCCCCGTATTGCTACGAGGACTAAAAACTAATAACCATGAAAACTCAAATTAAACATGAGTGACCGCAAATGTAAGAAATGTTTCTCTTACCAATGTCTATCGTTAACATTAATTACATCAATTAGCCCTAATTATAACACTTATTAACTAAAATCACCCACTTATTAAGTCCATATTGTAAAGTTGACCTTATCTTTTTTTCTTTGTTATCAATTAAAAAATATTTCATGAAAAAACTATCAAGAACTGACTTAAAAAAAGTAAGTGGTGGCTTTAATTGCAATTGTGGGACATGGTATATAGGAGAATACACAAGCATCCAGGCGTGCGCTAATGATTGTGCTCGTTTCTTTCAGCAGGCAGGTCCTGGAACTGTAAATTAGCTTCATAACTTTCAAGAATCTTCTATCCTTAATTGTAAAAAAATAAGCTCTCATTTCTGAGAGCTTATTTTATTTAACTTAGCTATTATTATTGCTTGATAAATTTCTTTTGAATAGTATTTCCATTGTCTTCAATTTCCAATACATATACTCCACTTATCAATTTGCTTACGTCAATCTTGTTGTTTAAGATAATTCCGTTTGATACCAATTGTCCTGCAGCACTGTACATTTTATATTGAGCTCTTTTGCCAATATTTTTAACGTTTAATATTGTGCTTACCGGGTTCGGATAGATAACAATCGCATCTTCATCTACAAGATTAGGAATTGGTTGTTTAGAAATCTTCACGGTATAATCTTCAACTTCTCCGTTTGCAAAGCTTGTACAGTTTACAGGAATACCATCTCTCTGCATTGCCACTCTCATCACAACATACTTAAAGCTTGAAGAGCTTACGAATGCATCAGCAGGTACACTGAACGTTCCTGAAACAGGAGTTGTGGTATTCGGACCAGAAGCATAGATTCTTTCATTAATATCGAAAGTACCATTTCTGTCAAAGTCGATCCAAACAGCTATTCCTTCACTATTGCTTCCGCTTGATTTTTCGATAGAAATTTCGTTTCCGGAAGTACCTTGAACCAATTCAATGAATGTAGCCGCATTGCCTGTATAATCCGTATAAGTTGACGGTCCTGAAGGATTTTCCATAACCGGTTTACCTGTTGGCTTCACAGTTACTTTTGAAATATGCTCACCAGCTGCGCTGTTTGATGCCATTGGGCAATAAATAACTGTAGGTGTAGTAAATACATAGGGTTGAGTATAAGTACCCGGAGTTCCACTACATACGTTTACTACCTGCATTTCGTATTGAGTTAATTCAATTAATCCAGTAAGTGTTACAGTATTCGTCGCTACCGGAATTGTTGTCCAGCTCGGAATACCCACTTTTCTATATCTCAAGATATAAGTCGCTCCAGGGAACGGATCCCAGACTACAACCGCACTTGTTGTAGTTAAGTTCGTAATTGTCAATCCCGGAGGCGGAATATCACAAGTTCTTTCTGTAGTAAATACTTTAGGGTTAGACCAAGGATTCAGTGTCGTTTCATTGTCACACTTATTTGCGATCTGTACCTCATATGTAGTATAAACTGTTAAACCAGTAAGAGAATATGTATTTGTAGGAGCCGCAGGTAAAGGAATATTTGCACTCCAAGTCGGATCACCTACAATTCTGTATCTCATATAATATGATGAACTAGTCGCCAGCGGAGCCCAAGTAATCAATGCAGAAGTTGTAGTAATGTTACTGATCGTTACATTCGGAGGTGTAGGATCACATCTTGTTGTAAATTCTTTATGATTATAAGCTCCAACAGTTGTATTACAAACTGCTGCTACTTCTACTTCATATAATGTTGCAGAAAGTAAACCCGTTAAGTTATACGTGTTCGTTGCTGCCGGAAAAGGCGCAGCTGCTACAGTCGTTGTAGCCCATGTTGTAGTTCCTACAGGTCTGTATCTTATAGAATAAGTAGCACCTCCGCTATCCTGATTCCAGGTTAATGTTGCTGCATTGTGAGTAACTGCACTTACTGTTACCGTAGGTGTCGCGTTACTACAAATTAATACTTTAATATTATCAATAGCTCCTGGAGGAGGCGTACCACCACTACCGTCATTTTTCCATTCAAAAACCAAACGCATCGTTGAACCTGCAAAAGTGCTTAGGTTTTGAGCTTGGTTTAAATATGACTGCCAAGTTGTTTGCTGATTGTAATTTGCTCCAATCTGAATTCTTCCTGCTCCTGCAGTAATCTGAGTTCCTGCAACCGGCTGGAACGAGGCTGGAACCAACCAAACTCTTAAAAAGTCAAAAGTACTTTCTCCATCAGCCTTCCAGTCAAATCCTAAAGTAGCAAGTGTAGTTCCTGCAGGAACTGCAATATCTCTATAGGCATGAACTGTACTTGTTGAAGAAAGGTTATATCCGTTGGTTGTTCCTCCATCATTTGAGATATAAATTGACTTCGCAGGGTTACCTGTTGCGTTACCATACGCCCATTTGTTAACCTGAGATCCACTTGTAAATCCTAAATCATTCGTTGTAGAAAAGTCCTGAACATAAGGGATTGTTGCCGGAATCTGAGTTGTTGTAAAACTAGGACCCGCTACCCAAATACTTCTGTCTGTCGGGCTACAAACTGAACGTACCCACCAGAAATAAGTCGTATTCGGAGTAAGAAGTGTTAAGTTTGCTGTAGTTGCCGCTGCTGCTGTTCCTACTGTAGCTATAGTCGGAGGTGTATTTGTTGTGCTTACATAATACTGATATCCGTTTCCTGGCGTTTGCGTAGGAGCTGTCCATCCTAATGTAGCTGTTGTAGCCGTAATTGCAGATGTTGCCATTGCAGTAGGAACAAAACAAGTAGGAACGAATAAATTAATATTATCAATTGCTCCTGGAGGCAGTGTACCACCACTACCGTCATTTTTCCATTCAAAAACCAAACGCATTGTTGTACCTGCAAAAGCACTCAGGTTTAAACCTGTATTCAGGTAAGTCTGCCAAGTTCCCTGCTGATTGAAGTTACCTCCAACCTGCACTCTTCCCGCTCCTGCAGTAATCTGAGTTCCTGCAACAGGCTGAAAAGAAGCCGGAACCAACCAAACTCTTAAAAAGTCAAAAGTACTTTCTCCATCTGCTCTCCAGTCAAAAGTAAGCATCGTGGTAGTTGTTCCCGCTGGAATTGCTATATCTCTATAAGCATGAACTGTACTTGTTGAAGAAAGGTTATAACCATTGGTTACTCCATTATCATTTGAAATATAAATAGATTTTGAAGGATTTCCTGCTGCAGTACCGTAAGCCCATTTATTAACCTGAGTACCACTAGTAAATCCTAAATCGTTTGTCGTTGTAAAATCCTGATTATAAGGAAGTGTTGCCGGAATCTGCGTTGTTGTAAAATTCGGTCCCGCTGTCCAGATACTGTTATCTGTCGGGCTACAAACTGAACGCACCCACCAATAATAAGTTGTATTCGGTGCAAGGGTTGTTAAGTTTGCACTTGTTCCTGTAACCGCCGTTCCTACAGTTGCAGGAGTCGGAGGTGTATTTGTCGTATTATAGTAATACTGATATCCGTTTCCTGGTGCAGGAGAAGCTGCCGTCCAGCCTATTGTTGCACTGCTAGAAGTTATTGCAGACGTAGCTGGTGCCGTAGGAACCATACACGTAGGAACCAGAAATGAGATATTATCAACAGAAACCGGAGGCTGAGTTCCCGCACTGTTATCATTTTTCCATTCAAATACCAGACGCATTGTTGCACCTGCAAAAGAACTTACATTTACGGTTGTATTAAGATAGTTCTGCCAAGAAGTTTGTTGGTTAAAGTTACCTCCAATCTGAATTCTTCCCGCCCCGGCAGTAATCTGAGTTCCAGCAGCAGGTGTATAAGAAGCAGGGACCATCCATACTCTTAAAAAATCAAATGTACTTTCTCCGCCGGCTTTCCAGTCAAACGAAAGGTAAGCTATTGTAGATCCTGCAGGTATTGTAAGATCTCTGTAAGCCTGTACCGCACTTGTCGTGTTGATATCATAGCCATTTGTAGCTCCATTATCATTTGAAATGTAAATAGAACTACCACTGTTACCAACCACCGGACCGTAAGCCCACTTGTTGGTTTGCGTACCGTTTACAATCGTAAGATCATTCGCTGTATTGAAGTCTTGATAATACGGTAACGTCGCGGGTGCCTGACCGTAGAGTTCCGGAATGAAACCTACGTTTATCAAACACAGAAGAAGTACTAAAAAAGTAGAAAATTTCTTCATAAGTCAATCAGTTATCATTATTTTATATTAATCGTACAAATCTAAATCGTTTTTTGAACATATTTAGTATATATTTTCTTTTTTTTATACAATTTTTATTTAGATAACAATTTAACAATAAGTCAGTGTTTAAGAGTAAATTAACATATTATTTCCAATAAAAACGAACATACTTTTATACATAATTATCAGATCCTAAAAAGAGATAAATATTCATCAATTTTATTATTGAAATTTTATTCAATTAAGCTCAAAAATTTAATTTACAGAATCAACTTTTTAAAGATAAATCACTTTGATTTCTTTAGAGAATGGTATTTAAAATTTTCATTAAATAATTATTAAGCACCTCTTAATTTCCTATTTAAGATAAATTAAAGCGTATTTCTCTTTACACAATTAAACTATTAATAAACAATATGTTACACTATAAACAACAATAATACTTTATACGAAAATTTTACTATGAAATAGTATAAAATAAATAAAATATTTTAAAAATAAACTGATTCTGGTCATATTTTTTATTTATTTTAAGTCTTAGATTTGAGAATTAATATTAATTCCATTAATCGTGAAAAAAGTTTCCATTCTAATTGCGAACTACAATAACGGAAAATACTTCCAGGATTGTTACGACTCTTTAGTGAATCAAACTCATGAAAATTGGGAAGCCATTATTGTAGATGATTGTTCCACAGATGACTCTTTGGAGGTCATAAAAGACATTATTAAAAATGATGATCGATTTGTTTTATACTCAAATGGCACCAATAGAGGCTGTGGTTACACAAAAAGAAGATCTGCAGAACTTGCTACAGGAGATTTTTGCGCGTATCTGGATCCGGATGACGCTTTGCTTCCCTATGCAATAGAGCTATCTCTGGAAGTATTTGAAGACAATCCGGAAATCATTGCTACCTATTCACAACTTCAATTTTGTGACGAAATGCTGGCTCCGCAAAAAACTTTTGATAAGATCAGACAGGTTCAAAATGATAAGTATTTTTTTAATTGTCCTATCCAAATATCAGCATTTTTTGTTTTTAAGAGGGAAACTTATTTAAAAACTTCAGGTATCAACCCGAATCTGAAAAGTGCCGTTGATCAGGATCTTTATTTAAAATTATTAGAGCACGGAAATGCAAAATTTATTAAAGAAGTTTTGTATAAATACAGACTCCATGCCAGCGGAATTTCTCAGCAAAGTTCTAAACAGGGAGCAAAAGATTCTTTTGCAAAAGTGATCCACGAGACCATGAAAAGAAGAGGAATCAATGTAATCAACAACAAACCCGTTCCTAAAGATTACACCAATTCTGAAGAGATCTACAAACTTCTGGAATACCAAACCAAAATAATGTATAGATTACAGACAAAAGCAAGATCTATATTTCAAAATTAATTTCTTTTAATAAGATCCTTATATCATCCTCTCAGATTTTGAGAGGATTTTTTTATTTCCTCAAATAAAAAAGCCCCCCAAAAAAGGGAGGCAAAAAACACAAATGATGAAAAAAAATTTTTATATCGGAGTATAAATATTTATTCAAAAGTAGCGCATAAAATGATATGTTTTTATGACCACAATCACATTATACATAATTAAAATTTACTTTATAAAAAGCAAACTCCTCTTTGTAGGAGGAGCTTGTAAAGTATGGGTCTAAAAAAAGTATATGCTTAAAGTCATTTTCATTGTTATTAGCTGTTCAAATGTATTAAACAAATCCCTGATAAACATATGAGTACGATCATAAAGCTATTAATTGCTTTATATTATCTCAAAATAAAAAAGCCCCCCAAGAAGGAAGGCCTAAAAACACAAATGATGAAAAAAATTCATACAGTGCAAAGATACCACTTTTTTAAAGTAAATCAAAAAAATGCCCCACAAAAAAATTGCGGAACTCACAATCATCTTATAATATGCATAAAATCATTAGTTTATGCAAAAGATAACCCAACGGGGATTACCAATACATCCCTAGTTTACCAACAAATAATTAAGAAAAATTTGACTTTTTCTCGTTACAATATCGTTTCCAGTGTGAGAGATCATAGCTGTAACAGCCAAATCCGGATCTGCGATCCATTTTTTTGAGAATTAAAACAATTACAAAGAGTGAAAAAATAAGCCCCGCAAACATCAGGACAAACGAATAGTCATACATTTCCATAAAGTGTAGCTTTAAAATGATATAAATGTAAGAATTATATCAATATGATGTGATTAAAATTAATTAATAATACAATTTTTATGCAAAATATTCAAATATAATAAATATTTAACATTTAATTTACATTAATAATTCTCATTATAAGCAAATTAAACAATCCGAAACTAAAAATAGATTCTTATACAATTTTAAAAATTTCTCTTATTTTTTTAAATAACTTCAATTCCCTCTGAAACACTGTGTTTTTAAGATCTTTTTAGATTATTTAACATTACTTAACATAAGCTTGGCTTTATAATTGGAAATACTATATCATTAAAGTCGTCCGACTTAGAATCAGTACAAAAATTTGAGTTATGAAGAATATAATAGTAACAGGTTTATTGTCAGTTTTTTTACTGACAGCCTGTAAAAAAGATGATCAGGTAGCAGACAAATCACTGGACCAGCAAAAGATGGAATTCCAGATGAGACAACTTGAAATAGAAAAGCAAAAATTAGCTATTGAAAAAGAAAAAATGGCTTACGAAGCTCAGAAAAAAGCAGACAGTACAGTAGAAGCTCAAAAAGCAAAAACTGCAGCTGCCAATAATTCTAGACCGCAGGTAATCAAAGAAACACACACAATATATAGAGATAACCCAAGCTCTTCAAGCAACGGAAATTACGCTAACAACGGAACAAGCGCATCACAAGGTACAACTACAACCCAGAAAAAAGGGATGAGTAAAGCCGCGAAAGGTACAATCATTGGTACTGTAGGTGGTGCAGCAGCAGGTGCGATTATCGCTAAGAAAAACAGAGGTCTTGGTGCCGTGATCGGTGGTGTTGTAGGTGGCGCAACAGGTTATACCATCGGTAGAGCCGGTGACAGAAAAGACGGAAGAGTACAGCCCAGAAACTAATTATTTTCACGATAACATTGAAAGATTGCTTATTTTTAGGCAATCTTTTTTTATGCTTTTAATTCTTCTTTCAACAATTCTTATTATTCCGACTCTTTTGGGACTGGGAAAGATCGTTGAAGCCATTTTTAAAACTTCTTTATCCGGAATTTCGGGAAAAATTTTATTGGGAATTTTCGGGATCAGTATTTTTTGGATGATCCTTGCATTTTTTATTCCTTTAAATATATGTGTAGAAATCCCGACTATTTTATTTGGGCTTTTCTTTTTCTTTAAAGGTAAATTATACAGAGAATTTCAATTTTCAAAGAAAGAATATTTTTTAATTTCGATTATTACATTAATCATTTTATTCTGTAGTTCGTACTATCCATATATATTGGATCATTTCGGATATTATGTTCCCACGATAAAATGGCTTACAGAATACGGCTTAGTCAAGGGAATTTCAAATCTTGATCTCACGTTAGGTCAAATGTCGATCTGGCATATTTTCCAGGCAGGATTTTCAAATTTTTCGGATCCTTTTTTGAGAATAAATGCTATTCTATTGATCGTTTATGCAATCTATATTATTGAAAAGAAAAGCTGGATTCAACTCTGTTTCGTTCCGGTTCTGTTTTTATTCTCACAGTCACCGAGTCCTGATTTACCCGTCATTATTTTTTCGTTGATTATTTTAAATGAAATTTTAAAGCAAAATAAAAACACTTCTCTCCTGTTTGCTTTTTCCATATTTATTTTCGCCATAAAACCGACGATGATCTGGTTGCCCATTTTGAGCTTCCTCTACTCTATTTTTATTGTTAAATCAAATTTTAAAAACTTACTTCCGGGAATTTTAATTCTTATTTTCTTCTTTATTAAAAACATTTGGATGTTCGGCTATCCTATTTTTCCTGTTTCCGTTGGAGATTCTGGAGTCAGCTGGAAACCAAATCCGGAAGTCTTAAAAATTTCTTCACAATACGCCATTCAGAAGACTTATGATATGCAATATTCCTATGAAGAAATTCAAAAATTCTCTTCATTTGATTATATTAAAAACTGGCTTTTTTTAAACGGAATCAAATCAAAAATCAATATTCTTTTTATTGCAAGCTTAATAATATTTTCAATTTTTGCTTTAATTAAAAAAAACAAAATCATTTCATTGATCTGTATTTCATTAATTATAAAAAGTATTTTGGTTTTATTATTTTCCGCGCAGTACAGATTTTTCATTGATGTGTTTTTTGTGATCTTTTTTATTGTCTTTCTTCCTTATTTTGACAAAAAGAAATCCATTGCAGTTTTCTCAATATTAAGCATTTTTTTTATTTCCTGCCTAATGCTTCCAAGTATGCTACAGACTTATTTACCTAGTTTCAGATTAGGAAATTTTATGGGAAAATGTAAAGCTGAGCAACTTTACCAACCTTCATTTTACGAATCCACAAAGTTTAATACTTTCAAAATCGGAAATTTGAAATTCAATGTTTCAAGAAAATATCCTTATAATTATGAAACTCCAATTCCGGCAATTTCATCAAGTTATATTTTTGATTATGAAAAAGCAGGAATTTTTCCACAATTAATTGATAAAAACAATATCAAAAAAGGATTTGTGTGGAAAAAATTAAATCCGCCAGAGAAAAAAGAAGCCCAATACATTATCAATTCTATCAACAATTCGTATAAATAGAACAAATTTCCGAACCTTTTTATGTGAAGAAAAAGCCGTAAATTTGTATCATGTTAAATACTCTAGGTAATCTTCTCAGTCTTACAACATTTGGGGAAAGCCACGGTCTGGCTTATGGTGGGATAATCAATAATTTTCCGGCAGGTTTAACGGTTGATCTCGATAAAATTCAATACGAATTGGATCGCAGAAAACCCGGTCAATCGGCTATTGTCACTCAACGAAAAGAAAGTGACACTGTAAAATTTCTGTCAGGAATCTTTGACGGAAAAACAACCGGAACTCCCATTGGTTTTATCATCGAAAACGAAAATCAAAGATCAAACGACTACGATCACATCGCTAATTCGTATCGTCCGAGTCATGCAGATTTTACGTATGATCAGAAATTTGGGGTAAGAGATTATCGCGGCGGAGGAAAATCTTCTGCCAGAGAAACCATCAACTGGGTGGTTGCAGGAGCTTTAGCAAAACAATTGTTATCAAATATTGAGATTAATGCTTACGTTTCTTCCGTTGGAGAAATTTTCTGTGAAAAACCATATCAGGCTTTAGATTTTTCAAAAACCGAAAGCAACGAAGTCCGTTGCCCTGATGCGGAAACTGCAGAAAAAATGATTTCAAAAATTAAAGAGATCAAAAAAGAAGGAAACACGATAGGCGGAACAATCACTTGTGTCATTAAAAATGTTCCTGTAGGAATTGGCGAGCCGGTTTTCTCGAAACTTCAGGCAGAACTGGCAAAAGCCATGTTAAATATTAATGCCGCAAAAGGTTTTGAATACGGCAGCGGCTTCTGCGGTGCAAAAATGACAGGAAAAGAACACAACGATCTTTTCAACGAAGATTTTACAACAAAATCCAATCTTTCAGGTGGAATTCAGGGTGGAATTTCTAATGGAATGGATATTTATTTCCGTGTGGCTTTCAAACCTGTGGCTACGATTTTAAGACCTCAGGAAAGCGTCGATAAATACGGAAATCCAGCCATCGTGGAAGGAAAAGGAAGACATGATCCTTGCGTAGTTCCGAGAGCTGTGCCTGTTGTAGAAAGTTTAGCCGCTTTTGTGTTGGCTGATTTATTTTTGATCAACAAAACAAGAAATATCAATAATTTTTAAACATAAATTTTTAGTAATGGAAAATTACTGGGAAAAAGGGATTTCTTTCGAAGAATATGTACACATAGGAAAAGAAAGACTTGAAAATCCATCTAATCAACAAGAAATTGATTACAAACACTATTACGAATTAGGACTTCAGAGAATGGACAGAACCTTGAAAAAGTACGTCCCGGATGAAGAACAGTTAAAAGAATTAGCATCAAAAAACTTTGACGGAAAAATTTTAATCATTTCCGAGGTTTGGTGTGGTGATGCGAGTGCAACCGTTCCAGTTTTAGTTAATTTTTTTGAAGGTAAAAACGACGTAAGAATTTTCTTACGAGACAATGATAAAAGCTTAATCAATCAATTTTTGACGAACGGAACAGAGTCTATTCCGAAAGTTATTATTCTGGATAAAGATTTTAATGTAAAAAATTCTTGGGGACCACGTCCTAAATACGGAAAGGAATTGTTGTTAAAATATAAAGCCGATCCTGAAGCGTATCCTAAAGATCAGTTTTATAATGATCTGCAACTGTATTATGCTAAAAACAGAGGCAAAGATGCCGTTCAGGAAATATTGGAATTGCTTTAACTAGTTATAATTAGTTAGCTACTAATAAAATATCACATACAGTTTGTCATTATTCCGTAGGAATCTAAGCTGAGTTTGTTAAAGTTTATTATTAATTACTTTGTCAAGGTTTAAAATAATTTTTATTAAAAAGTAAAAATGAAGAAAAATTTAATTTACATTATATTAATAGCCGTTATCGGAGTCATAGCATTTGTTCCGGGAGTGAAAGATAAATTGAGAGAGCTGTTTTTCCCGATCGCGACTATTGAAAACGCCGTTCATATCAGCGATGAAGATTATGACATCGAGTTGCAGGGAATTAATGTTCCGAGTACCAATCTTAAAAATTTCAAAGACAAAAAACCTGTTTTCCTGAATTTTTGGGGAACCTGGTGTCCTCCGTGCAGAAAAGAATGGCCTACAATTCAAAAATTATATGACACAAGAAAAGGAAATGTAGATTTTGTATTAATCGCGATGAATGATCAGGAACCTGCGGTAAGAAAATTTTTAGCCGAAAACAAATATAATGTTCCGGTTTATATCGCTCAAAGCCCAATTTCTGAAAAATTGTTACCAAAAGCATTTCCCACAACTTTCCTTTTGGATAAAAATGGAAGAATTCTAATTAAAGAAGATGCTTACAGAGATTGGAATACAGAATCTGTACACCAATTCATTGATAATATTCTTAAATAATCTTTTTAACTAAATTTTATAATTAGTTGGTATAAAATTTGCGAAATTTGTATTGTTGAGAAAATTATTTAAAAACTAAACACAAAATGAAGTATTCTAAATTGAATTTAGCAAAAGAAGCGATCAGCCATAAAGGCTTCGTTAAAAAAATCCCTGATATTTTCAGAATGGTAAAAATGTGGAGAAAAGGATTGTATCCTACAAAATCCATGGATATTATTCTACCGTTATTAGGGCTATTATACGTGATCTCCCCGATTGATCTGCTTCCTGATTTTGCGCTTCCGGTAATAGGCGTCATGGATGACTTGGCAGTGCTGTCGTTAACAATTCCGAAACTGATCAGAGAAGTTGACAAGTTTTTGCTTTGGGAAGCCGAACAAAAATATAAAGACAGTGACACGAAAGTGATCGATGCCGAAATTATAAAATAATAAAAAACCATCTTTAAAGATGGTTTTTTATTATTTAAAATTGAATTATCAATTGTCAATCTGCTTCGCAGTGAATTTTAAAATCGCACTGAAAAATTTTAATTAAAAAAATTGACCATTAACTTACGAAGTAAAACTCACAATTGACTTAAAAAAATTGACTTTTAACATCATTTCCTTAAATTTGCAACATCTAATAAAAAATAATGGAAAGTAAAAAAGAATTCTTTTTAGAGTGCTACAAACTAGGTATCATAAAATTCGGAAGATTCACTTTAAAAAGTGGTATTGAAAGTCCGTTTTATGTAGACTTAAGACCTTTAGCTTCAGATCCTAAAATTTTAAAAAATCTTGCGAATTATTTATTGGAAATGCTTCCTTTGGATAATTTCGATCTGATCTGCGGTGTTCCTTACGCTGCACTTCCGATGGCTACAGCAATGTCTTTGGAAAGCTACATTCCGTTGATTATCAAAAGAAAAGAAGCTAAAAATTACGGCACAAAAAAATTAATTGAAGGAATTTATCAAAAAGGACAAAACTGTCTTTTGGTAGAAGACGTGATCACTTCCGGAAAATCTTTGATAGAAACCATTGCCGAAGTTGAGCAGGAAGATCTGAAAGTTGCTGATATTGTTGTCGTTTTAGACAGAGAGCAAGGCGGAAAACAGCTTTTGGAAAGCAAAGGATACAGAGTTCACACACTTTTCAATATTTCGGAAGTTTGCGATATTCTTCAGGAAAATGGAGAATTGACAGATGAGGAAGTAAAAAGAATTCACGATTTCTTACAAGGAAACCACATTCAGTTTGAAGAAAAAACAAGATCTTCTTACGAGAAAAAATTAGAATGTTCACAACATTCGGTTTCAAAAAAATTATTAGAAACAGCTCTGGCAAAGCAATCCAACCTTATCGCCTCTGCTGACGTTACAACAACTCAGGAGCTGTTGGAATTGGCAGAAAAAGTGGGTCCACATATTATTGCATTAAAAACTCACATCGATATTATTTCTGATTTCGATTATGAAAAAACAATCGTTCCATTGAAACAATTGGCTACAAAATATCAGTTTTTATTGATGGAAGACAGAAAATTTGCCGATATCGGAAACACTCAGGAACTTCAATTTACAAGCGGAGTTTTCAAAATTACAGACTGGGCAGATTTCGTGACTTCTCAGGTGATCGGCGGTTTTGAATCTTTAGACTGCTTTAAAAACGTAGGCGTTGTTGCCATCATCGGAATGTCTTCAAAAGGAACTTTAACAACAAACAGTTACAGAGAAGAAGCGTTAAAAGTAGCCTTGTCTCATCCCAACGTAATTGGTGGAGTTTCTCAAAACGAAATTCCAGAAGATCTTTTGTTGTTCACTCCGGGAGTAAATCTTGCAGATTCTGGAGACGGAAAAGGTCAGCAGTACAATACACCTGATCACGTTTTCAAAACGCTTCACACAGATTTTATTATCGTTGGGAGAGGAATTTATAAGTCTGACAACCCTGAACAGGCAGCCATAACATATAAAAATGAAGGCTGGAAAGCCTATTTGAATTCTTTAGAGAAAAAAGTAACTCAGAATTAATTTTTCTTTCCTGAATTATATTCAAAATAAGTTATATTTGATACTTTATCGAAAGTGTTGAGAAAAGTTATTAGTATTTGTCTTATTTTGTTGGGTGTTGTAGAGGTTTCTGCACAAAAGGACAGCATTTATGTTGAAGCAAAATTGTCTTCGGATAAAAAAGTGCTGGAAATCAATCAGGAAGTGGTTTATTATAACAATTCCGGGAAAGATTTAAGTACCATTAAGCTTCTCAACTGGGTTTCTGCCTATAACAAGAGAGGAACTTCTTTGGTATACAGAAAACTCGAAGACAGAAATAATGACCTTCATTTTGCTAAAAACGAAGAATTAGGTAAAATTTTAAACCTAAATATTAAAAACGGAAACCAATCAATTCCGGTAAGCTCTATTTCTGACGAAAATATTTTTCTTCCATTAAATGAAAGTTTAAAACCCGGGGAAAGCGTTAAATTACAACTGCAATATCAGATGCAGCTTCCTGATAAGAAATTTACAGGCTACGGAACATCTGATCAAAATATAGCTTTAAAATATTTCTTTATTGTTCCGGATCACTTTGATCCGGACAATATTTCCAGAAGAAATTATCACGATATTGAAGAATCTGTAAGCTTCAACACCTATTGGACAGTGAATTTTGATATCCCTTTCAATTATTTTATTGAAAGTAATCTTTCACAAATGCAGATGAATTTTTTTAAAGGATATCTGGATACTGATCCTGAGTTTTTAATCTCACAAAACGAATTTCCTACCATAAAAATTAATACAGAAGATATTAATACCGAAATAAAATTCGGCTATAACTTAAAACCACAGGAAAAACAAAGTTTAGAATTTTACCTTCCCTTGCATTTAAAATTCCTGAAAGAAAGAATTGGTTTTGTGCCGGACAGATTATTTATTTCTGATAAATTCAGGGGTAAAGAAGATTTTTTCGGAAATAATGACATTAAATTTTTGACTTTTAAATTCCAGTTATTTTCAGATGCAGAAAAAACAGATCTCGATTATTTCGGAATTATTACAAAAAAAATATTAGATGAAAGCATCATCACAGATAAACAGGATAATCATTGGTTTAAAAATGGTTTAAAATCTTATTTTGAAATTCAATATATCAAAAATTTTTACAGCGATACAAAATTATTGGGAAATCTTCCTGAAACTAAAATATTAGGTGTAAAACCGTTAAAACTATTCCATGCTTCTACTGTAAAGCTTGTTGATCGTTATGGTCTGGCCTATCAATATATCATGTCACAAAATCTTGATCAGAAAATTGACGAAAAATTTTCTGTTTTAAGTAATTTTAATGACATGGCAATCAGCAGTTTTGAAACAGGAAGCCTGTTCAGCTATTCTGCTGAGAAAATGGGTTATGAAAACTTCAACAATCTGTTAAAAGATTATATCAAGAAAAATACCGACAAAGAAGTTAATCCCAAAGATTTCCTGGAAGAATTGGCTGAAAAGGATAATCAAACTCAATATTTATCTAATTTTTTAGAGCAAAAAAACAGAGTTAATTTTAAATTAAAAAATTTCAGAAGAGAAGGTGATTCGCTAAATATTAAACTGATAAAAAATACCGATGCCGCAATTCCTGTAAAGCTGGAAACGCAAACCAAAAACGGCGATAAAAAGACGTACTGGGTTGAAACGGAAGTGAATGAAAAAACAAAAAACTTTTCGATTCCTGCGCTGGATATTTACAAAATAACACTTAACAGCGATTATATTTTTCCTGAATCGAATTATAAGGATAATTTTCTTTATACAAAAGGATTGTTCTCAAATACACGAAAAATTAAATTTAAGCTCATAAAAGACATTCCAAATCCTGAATTCAGTGAAATTTATATAAGCCCGAAGATACGTTTTAATAATACGTATGATAAATTTACTCTAGGAATCAATTTTAAAAATCAATCATTATTTGAACAGAAATTTCTGTATTCCGTAACACCAACTTACAGTACGGGAACAAATAAACTGGTGGGTTCAGGAGCTGTTTCCTATTCTTTTTTACCTGCTGAAAGTATTGTGAGAAGCTTGACTTTTGGGGTTTCGGGTTCATATTTTCATTATGATTATGATTTGGCTTACAGAAAGGCTTCATTTTTCTCTAATTTAAATTTCAGAAAAAATCCGAGGAGTACGGTAAGTCGCGGAATTGCTTTTTCTTATAATTATTTTGAAAGAGATTTAAGTCCTGCAATGATTACCAATCAGGATTATGGAAAATACAATCTTTGGAGTTTAGGTTACGGATATACCGATAATCAGATGATCCACGAAAAAAGCATAAGCATAAGCACCCAAGGGATGGAAGATTTTAATAAAATCAATGCAGAAGCTTTTTACAGATGGGAATTTGCGCCGAAACAAAAATTAAGCTTAAGATTATTCGCAGGATATTTCATGAGAAATGACACCCGAAATAATACTTTCAATTACGGTATTTCCAGAGTCTCTGACTATTCTTTCTCCTATAATCTTTTAGGTCAAAGTGCCAATAGCGGGCTTTTGTCACAGCAGTATATCTTGGCTGACGGAGGTTTCAAATCATTCCTTCCGGGAAGCGTCAATCACTGGATCACTTCTTTCAATGTAGATTCTAGTGTATGGAAAATTTTCCATGTGTATGCAGATGCAGGAGTTTACAAAAACAAAAACCAGCCGACACAGTTTATTTGGGATACCGGGATCAAAGTGCGGGTAATTCCTGATTTTTTGGAAGTATACTTCCCTATTCAGTCTTCTTTAGGCTTTGAACCTTCTTTTAAAGATTATGCTAAAAGAATCAGATATACATTGGTACTAAATCTGGGTTCTATCATCAATGCGGCACGAAGAGGCTGGTATTAAAACAAAAAAAACAGCTACAAAAGTAACTGCTTTACTGGATAAAAATTATCTTAAACTAATCTTTTAAAATTTTCTGTGAGACAGGCTCATTATTAATTGTTCCTGTCACGATATAATTTCCTTTTGGCAGATCAGATACATCTAAACTTAAAATATTTTTTGTCGATGTTCTTTTTATTATTCCGCCTGCTGTGTTATAAATCCTAATATTTTTCACTTCAGTTCCGAAAATCAGTTCATTTTCCTTTACAAAGGCATTTTGAATGAAATTAAATTTCGCCCCGATATTATCAACATCCGAAACTGCCAGTGTTCCGGTTCCCGGAGATGCTGTTGCAATTGTAAAATCGACTGTATTATTATTTGTATCTCCCGAAATTCTTGTAATAGAAGTCGTCGTAGTTGGGGATGGTGCCGGTCCCGGACCTTCAAATTGATCCGCTGCTCCGTAGCCGACAAAATCCAATACATTTCCTGCAGTCGGACCTGTAACCTGAGTTGCATTGCTTGCTAAAACTACTTTTCCGGAAGTCACTGCAATTCCTATTCCTATAGATGGATTGGGAGTTCCGTTAAAATTAATAACCGTTGTTGCAATAAAGTTGGGGCTTGGTAAATCCACCGTACCTCCGCCGCCAGTTGCTTCTTGAATTAAATATGTTTGTCCGGGACTTAGACTAATGTTCGGTAAAGTATGATATTGTGTAAAAGCCCCCGAAGCCGGAGCGTATTGTAAAGTAGCTCCCGTTAAGGAAGCTGTTGCTGACCCAATGTTTTTTAATTCAATAAAGTCATTTTTTAATGTCGATCCTGCATTTCCTCCTCCTCCATATATTTCACTAATAACAATCTGAGCATTCGAAAATGCAACCGCGGAAAATATTCCGAGTATAGTAAAGATCTTTTTCATGATAAATATGATTTTGTGTGATGTTATCATGAAAAATGCAAAAATTATACCATAAAATTATATTAATCATAATTATATATCATATTATCAATACAAATAAAATATTTACAATCAAAATATTTTTATACAAATAAAAAAAACCAGCCGCTTCTCTGAAGCGGCTGGTTTATGTTAACTAAACTAAAAAATTAGTCTTTCAAGATTTTCTGAGAAACCGGTTGGTTGTTTACGCTTCCTGTAACGATGTAGTTACCTTTTGCTAAGTCAGAAACATTTAAAGTTTCGTTTTCTTTAACAGAAGCAGTTTTTACAACTTGTCCGAACATGTTATAAATTTTCACATCCTTAGCCTGAGCTCCGAAAGTGATTCCTTCGTTTTTAACGAAAGTGTTTTTTACAAAAGAATTTTGTAATCTTACTGCATCATTAGTTCCTAAAGTTGCTGTTGTAGTCACCACTACATTGTCGATATATGCTCTTTTTGCAGTAGTTGTAAATGTAATCGTAGAGTTAGCAGCACCACCAGTGAATGTAATTGTCTTATGTTCAGGAGTACCTGACATTACAGCAGTGTAAGTTACAGTCTGTGTAGCCAAATTGGTAACTGCCACTGTGATATCGCTTTCAACAGTTGTCCATCCTTTAACATCGAAAGCTACTGTAAATGATCCTCCACCCGTTGAAAGATTTAAAGGAATAGATGTCATTGAACCTGTTAAAGAACCAGTTCCTAACTTTGCCATTCCACCCGCTTGATATACTTTTGTTCCTGTAGGGAAATTTGCTACATTGGTTCCGGCAGTATATACATCTGTTGCATCAGGAGCTGTAGCACCCGTACTTGTTGTATTACCTCCAGCTGCATAAGCAGAGAAATTTTCATTTAATAAAACAGTTTGAGCAAAAGCAGTTGTAGATATTACTACCATTGCTACTAAAGAATAAAGTTTTTTCATGACTTAAAATTTTAATTATTAATAATTTACATGGCAAAATTACATGATTTTTTTAGGATAATATAATATTAGGGTTAATTTTTTGTTAATAATGATGTCTTTATATTAAATTTTTAAGTCATGTAAAATTATTATTTTCTTCAGTAGTGCTACTAAGCCCATTACTACAATATAAATACTCTAAAAACAAAAAATCACTACTTATATGAAATAGTGATTTTTTATCTTTAATATCTTTTTGAATTATTTTTTAATAATTTTTTCTGAAACATTTTTACCGTCTACAACTCCTGTAATGATATACATTCCTTTTGGTAATGCTGAGATATTTAATGATTTTGAATCTGAAACTGAAGCGGTTTTTACCAATTCACCGTTTCTGCTGTAAACCTTGATATCTGATTTTCCGTTGAAGAAAATTTCCTCCTCTGCAAATGTATTTTTTACAAATAAACTTTTATTTGTTTTGATATCTGCTACACCAAGAGTAGCTGTAGCTGCCGTCCAAGAAACGTCATCAAGTACAATTTGCTTGCTTCCGGTCGATCTGAATTCAATAACAACATTTCCGGTAATATTTACAGGAAGTGATCTTGAATAAGTAGTATTCATAGCTGCTAAAGTAAAAGTCTCCTGCTTGATACCATTCACATATACTTCCATCGTTCTGTCTGCTGCAACACCTCCTGTAAAATACGATCTTACTTTATAATTAAGTGTTCCTACTCCGTTTACTCCGGAATTAGCACTCACTTTTCTTGTTCCAGTATCCGAAAAACCGATAGATGTTCCCGTAACGTTATCTGTAGCACTAACTTTTCGTGCTGCTGCATAAGTCCAGCTAATGCCGTTATCTCCTGCATAACTTCCGGCAGTATAAGAACTGGTAGTGGCCGTCAAATTTGTAAATGATTCCGAACCTTGAGCAGACATTGTAGCCGATATAACAACTGTAGCCAATAAAGAATAAAACTTTTTCATAAATGTGGGTTTTAATATTTGAGGTTGCAAAAATATATATACCATCCATTTTTCACTAATAATTTGATTATTTTCTTTTTAAACACACTTAATTCCAAATATTTATTACTTTTTAATGTATTTTTTTAACTATTCCCAAATTATGATGAAACATTTTACTGCTCATTACGCTTAATAACTACAGGAAATCTATTTAGAAATAATGATTTAATTATTCATTAAATAAATATTTATGAATAATAATATGGCTGTTTTTTTGTTAATAATACTAAAACCCTTTCTATTAACATTTTTTAGTTATTTTTACCAATTATTTTCAAAGCTTTGCGGAATTACATTCTAGTATTCGTGTTGTTTTTGATGGGCTTATTTTCCGGTAATGCTCAGGTATTCTCATGGAAAAACCCAAACCTTCCCGAAGATACTATAAAGAAAGACAGCATCCTTGCGGCAAGGCTCGAACAGGATATTTTCGCCAAGGATACTTTGGATTTTGTAAGGACAAATAATAAAATCATCGTAGACGAAGCCGTACTGGCGAAGAACGATAAAAAGAGATTTTTAGGAGAATTAAATTCTAAAGGTTCCATTATTCGTGGGATTACTTTTGGTAACAACCAGGGGCAATCTGTACAAAGCTCGATGGATTTACAGATTTCCGGGAGACTTTCTAAAGATGTCACGATTTTAGCCAGCATTTCAGACCACAATTTACCTATTCAGGCAGATGGATATACTCAAACTTTGGAAGAGTTTGACAAAATTTATATGCAGCTTAATATTAAGGATAAATCTATCCTTAGAGCCGGACATTTAGATTTAGTCGAAACAAAAAATTATTTCGCAAAGTACCAAAGACGAAGCATGGGACTCGAGTTCCAGACGGAGTTTGGAAAAGAAAATAAAACGCTTGTTGATGTTTCCATGGGAGTTGCGCGAAGTGAATTTTACAGAGTTCGTTTTCAAGGGGTTGAGGGTAACCAGGGGCCTTATCGTCTGACGGGAAAAAACGGTGAACAGTTTATCACTTTGATTTCAGGTTCAGAACAGGTTTTTATCGACGGTATTTTAATGAAACGTGGTGAAAACCAAGATTATATCATTAATTATAATACAGGAGAGGTTACTTTTACCAGTTTCCGTCCTATTTTCCAGCAAAACTTTATCACGATTTCATATAATTATGCCAATAGAAATTATTCGAGATATTTATTCACAGGAAAAGTTGAACATAAAAGAGAAAAATTGAAGTTTGGACTTAATTGGTTCATGGAAAATGATAACAAAAATGCACCACTTTCGTTAAATCTTTCTCAGGAAGATGAACAAATTTTAGCCAACGCCGGAAACGATCCCAACCTGATGTATGCGCCTTCCGGAGTGGTTACAGAATACGATGTAAATAAAATTTTATATCGACTCGTTCAAAATCCTGGCGGTAATTTTTACCAGTTTTCAACAGATCCGAATGAGACACTTTATACTGTTTCCTATACTTTTTTCGGAGCCAATCTCGGGGATTATAAAATTACACAGACAACCAATAACGGGCGTGTTTTTGAATATGTAGGTCCTAATTTGGGAGACTACAGAGCAGTGAGAAAACTTCCTTCCCCGGAAAAATCTCAGGTTTATTCTTTTAATTCTGAATATTTATTAAAAGACGGAAAAATAGGTGCGGATATTTCTTTAAGTAATTATGATATCAATTTATTTTCCTCAAAAGATGCCGCACAAAATTTCGGGTATGCATACCGTATTTTCGGGAATAAATCTTTCACAAAAAACACATGGAAAGGTACACCAAGCTTTGAATATCAATACATTGACAAACAGTTTCATATTTTGGACCGTATCAACGATGTAGAATTCTCAAGAGATTTCAACTTAGCTCAGGAATTCAGCGGAAGAACTCAAAACAGATTCATTTTCAGCTTTTTAAATAAGTGGAATAACAAATCTACATTAAATTACCGTATCAATTATCTCGATGAGCAGGATTCTTACAAAGGGATTAAAAATGATCTTGATTTTGGATGGATTAAAGGTAAATTTTTCACTAAAGGAAATTTATCTTACTTAAGTACAAATGCTACCCTTCAGGATACCAAATTCATTCGTGGTGGTGTTTCTACGGAATACACCGGAAAGAAAGGAAGCTGGGCAATGGGCGGAAGCATGGAACACAACGAGAAAACATACAACGACACTCAGTTAATGGATGTTACGAGCTTTAGCTGGAAAGAAATTTTCGTTCAGAAGAAAATCGGTGACAGTACAAGAACCAAGCTTTTAACCAAAGTTTACATGAGAGATAATGACTCCGTACGCGACAACAGGCTTCAAAATATGAACAATATTTTAGGAATTATGGTCGAAAGTCAGCTTATTAAAACTGAAAAAACTACATTAAATGCTTTAATTCACTATAGAAAATTCTTTTACCAAAATCAGGAAAATGCCGATATGACCAGAAATAATGATTTCGTGGTCGGAAATATCCTTTATAATCAGCAGCTTTTCCGAAATGGTATGCGTTTGCAGGCTTTTTATGAACTTGGAAACGGCCAGGAAGCACAACGGGAATTTCAATATATTAAAGTTACCGACGGACAGGGTATTTATAAATGGACTGATTATAACGGCGACGGCGTCCAGCAATTGGATGAATTTGAAATTGCAGAATATTCGGATTTAGCCCAATACATCAGGGTGTATACAAATTCTGTGAGGTATCTTCCCTCCAATAAAAATAAATTACAGTTGGCTTTATTCGTCAATCCTTCCGTTGTTTTTAATTCTGAAAATAAATTTTTAAAGCGCTGGAATTTTAATATTTCCTTAAATTCTCAAAACTCATTCTATAAAAAGGATAAGGTTCTGGTGTTAAATCCGTTTGAGAAAAGCGACGATCAAATTCTTAAAAATCAGAATATTTTGGGTTCAGTTCAGTTCAGTCCGACAGAAAAATCGGGCTGGAATGGGAATTACCGTTTTATTTCTAATGATAATTTGGTCAATGCTAATTTCAGTAATGAAGAACGTGAACAGGCCTCCCATTTCCTGAACATCGGATATTGGTTTAATAAAGAATTCAGGGTTGATTGGGAAAATTCTGTGAGTGACATTAAAAACTCTTCTCAACTGTTTGCTACGAGAGATTATCGTCTAAATAATTTTGAAACAAAGCCAAAGGCGACTTATAAATTCACGGACGCCATTCAGGCTGAATTATCATCCGCTTACCGTCAAAAGCAAAGAATGGACGGCGAGGAGTTTTTGAAGGCTTTTGACATCACCGGAACGATCCAGTGGGAACGTAAAAAAACTTCCATCAGAGGAAATTTCTCTTTTATTAACAATAATTTTACGGGAAATAATTTCAGTATTGTCGGAAACCAGATGCTGGATGGTTTAAAGCCGGGGAAAAATCAGGTTTGGAGCGTGTTTATTCAACAGGCGATCAATTCTTTCTTACAGTTAAATTTAAATTATGAAGGAAGAAATTCTGGGGAAAGAACAATACATATTGGAAGTATGCAGGTGAAGGCGAGTTTCTAAACCATATTATTTTTCAACTTCCTCTCATAAAATTACACAAAAACACCAAACTTATCTTTAAAAGCAAACTTTTAATATAAACTAGCAAATAATATCAAAACAGAAAAGCCGTACATGGAAATTTCCATATACGGCTTATAAAAAAGTATTAACACGATTTTTTTATCTTATCCATGTAGATGCCCAAGCATCACCCGTCCATGTTCGATTAGCATAAACATATTCAAATAGCCAATGTACATTACCATTATTTTCGCATGAATGATACATATTTGGCCATCCCTTTGTTATCGTAGGAGTACATCCTACATTCCACCCCCATGTTCCTACTGGAGGAATAGCTGTATTATTGGTAAAATCATCAACAGCACCTGTTCTATGCCAGGAGCCAAGCCCATTACTAATTGTACTAGAATCTCTTAGAGCTAAAATTGCTGCTCCTCCTGATTGAGAGGTTATCTTATTTGCATAACTATTTGAACTCGCACCTGATCTTAACTGAACTTGAGTACTTAAATTAGCAATACTAATAACAGTATTACGAGGTAAATAACCATTGTCATTTAACCCGGTTATAGAATCCTTTTGGGTTTGGCCAGTAAAACTTGTTCCATTAACTCCAATCAATGTCCATCCACCTCCATCTGTAGCCATATCACAATATGCTTTTATAATTGGAATAGTACCTGCCTGATCCGGATCTATATAATAAACTCCATCAGTAGTGCCAGAAAATTCAGTTAAAATTTCTTTACAGCTTGCACAAGGTCCTAAATAAATACTACAACCATATCCAGTGGTAAATGTTACAGAACCATTGTCAGTTCCTGTATAAGTACCCGATAAAACATAATCTATCGTTCCCGAAGTTGAAATAGGACCTCCCGCATAAGCTAATGTCAAGCCGTTTGAAGTGATCGTTTCAGATGGCAACTCACATCCACCATCTGTGTAGGGAATGCTATATGTTCCATTATAAGCTTGCCCATTCATCAGACCTTCAAGTTTGTATTGAGGAGAAACAGCAGTACTCCAAGATCCATTAGCACAATCCAATAACACTTTTGGACGTACCGGTACTGTTTTGGTACAGGTTAAACTGATTTTTTGCCAGTTCCCTGTAAGTGTGCCACATTCGGTAGCTGTACCACCCAAAGTATAGGTAATTATTTGTGAATCACCAGCCGCCAAGCTTGCAGAAGTAGGCGTTACAGAAGAAACCGTTATTCCTGATACTCCTGAAAGACTCAGATCAGATACATTAAATGCTATAGTAGCTGATGAGAAAGAATTATTAGTTACTGTAACTTTAAAGGTATTTCCGGAAGTCATTGCAGTTCCCTTTTCATAAGAACCGGCAAAACCACTACAATCTGCCTCAACGCTAGGTGTACTGGCAGAACCTATACAGTCTGACCATCCCGAAGGTCCTCCCTCAAGGCTTCTCTTATACAGTTTTATACAATCTGCGGTACTGTCATACATTATTGTACCTGGAACAACGCTTCCTCCCTGTGGGTTTTCCATATTAGATGGAGAACTGTTGGTAGGTAACACCAAACCGTACTTAAAAGTTGTCGGTTGATTAATATCCAAAGCTCCTCTAGGATGAGGCGTTCCTATCCCTACCTGAGATTTTGATAAAAAGAATAAACTTAAAGCTAAGCTTGCTATTAACTTTCTAAAGAGTAAGTTTTTCATTTTCATTATATTTAAATTTTTTTAAAATTTTTATTTAACATAATAAGTAATCATGATTAGAAAACGAATCGATAATACACTCAGTATAATTGACGATGCAAACTTATATTATTTGAAGTACAAATTTGTCACTACATTTTAACTTATTATATTTAATTATTTGATATTCAATTATTTAAATTCTTGATGCGGTAAATTTGTAGTAGGCAGATCGAACCATATTGAAGTAGTAATAGAAGTACCGATCTTAGCTCAGAAGCCTTGCTTTTTTGAAATTCTTCTAACACAAAGCAACAGTTAAATTTAAATTACAAAGAAGAAATTCCGGGGAAAGAACAATACATATTGGAAGTATGCAGGTGAAGGCAAGCTTCTAATTCTAGTTGATAGCTATTAGTTTTTGGTTTTTGGTTGCTGATTTTAATTAATAATAGACATCTTTACAAAATTGGTTTAAATTTCTACGGAAAGACAAACTGTGTGTTATCATGTCTACTATATAAAATAAAAACCCGATTTTTCAATCGGGTTTCATAATTATTCAATCACCTAGTTTTTACCTTTTAATAATTTTAATTGACTGTGTGTTTTTATCTGAATTCACTTTTAAAACATAAGCCCCTGGAGCTGCATTTCTCATATCTACAGAGCCTTTTTCGGCGTTTATATTTTCGTTGATGATTCTTTGTCCTGCCATATTGTAGACTTCTACGTTTCTAATTTTGCTGTCATTATTAATGTAAATATAGTCTATCACAGGGTTTGGATAATAGTTGATATTCTTTTTAGCAGCGTCTTGAACAGCCAATACTGTCGCTGTAAATTCGAAACCACCTAAATCCGGTGTTGTTGCATTTCGTGCGTTACCATCTGCATCCACAGTAACTTCAGCTACCGGAGTTCCTTTGTTATCAAGAGCAGTATTGCCCATTGTTGCCAAATGGAAATCTGTCGCAGAAACGAATGCCGGAAGAACATTTATAGAATTGACATTTCCTCCGAAACCTGTCTGTATATCTGCTAAAGCAGCTCTTGCAGAACCTATAAATCCAAGATTTGTTCCTGAAGAATAATAATCATTATAATTAATATTAGAGAAAATTGTATTTGCTGAACTTGAATAAAGCACATATCTTTCACCTGCCTGTGTCTGACTGTTTACAAAGATATTATTTCTTAAATCTATTGCTCCGGCAGCAGTAACAGTTGACAAAGCATTGAATGCAGCCGGTCTTCCCGATACAGTCTGATTCACATCCATCACAACGGTATTGTAATAGATTTTATAACCGCCACCTGCACCGACTACGATCCCGTTACCGTTATCATTTACTCCACCACCTGAAGCATATCCGTATCCGGAAATACCATTGATGATATTATTTGACACTAAAGTATTGGCAGCAGTACTTGTAGAAGCCACATAAATCCCTTGCGAGCCATAGCCATTTACATTGGTATTCTTAATTGCACTTATTTTATTCTTATCTATTATTACACCATTTGTCGCCGTACCCGCTACATAAATCCCGCTAAAAATAGTACCCGTTCCGCTTGAAGTAAAATTATTAATGTTATTACTTCTTATGATAACATTTGCAACGGCTGATGCTCCTGTATTTCCTGATGTAACTGTAATTCCTGCTGCTCCTCCGGCAGTTGTACCTGTGTAGCCAAGATTGGTGATGGTATTTGAAGTTATTGATGAGTTTACCGTTCCTGTTGCAAACCAGACTCCTCTTTTGATTTCCGCATTTGCTGTTTCAAAATTTCCTATGGTATTGCCATTAACTGTGCCACCATCTACTCCTTGCAAATATATTCCCACCAATCGGTTGGCATCTGCTCCGGTTGCGCTAAGATCGTTTCCTGTAACCAATGTATTGGCTCCGTTACCGGCAGCTATCGCTGTAAACAGATAAATTCCTATGTACGATTTTTTTACAGAGTTATTTTGAATGGTCACATTGTTAAAATATCCTCCTGTAGGCGTTGTATTCCCATCATACATAATAAAAGCTGTGGAAGTATTGATGCCATTAATGATATTTAAATTCTTAACAACAATATTTGTATTTGCAGCTGCAGGAGTAGTAGCTACAAAGTTAATAACCTGCGGTGCCGTTGTAGAGGTATTGGTAAATGTAAGATCTCGCGTTGTTCCTGAAGGCGTATTACTTCCGTCTAGCGTAATATTACTTCCAAGAATTCTTACAAGTGTTGAACTTGCCAAACTTCCTGAAATAGTCGGAGTAGCTCCGGTCGCGGGTTTTATAGCAACAGAGGTATAATTTGTCGTTCCTCCGCTTGCATTTAAAACTGCCACTGCCGTTTCTGTAGTACTCGCTGTAATGCTGATATTAATAGCTCCCTGATGGGTACCCGCATTGATGGCATCAAAAGCGCCTTTCAATGTTGTATAAGTTCCTGTAGTTGTGCCAGAAGTGGCGGCAACATTTACTTGTGCATTAAGATTCGCAGCGGCAAATCCTATCATAAAACAAAATAGAAGTTTTCTCATGTTATTAATTTTTTTCATTATAAATATATATATAATATTTAAACAATTTAATATAAATTTAAAAATTTAACAATTCAATAGTTTAAAATTTACGAAAACATTAATAAAATAAACACTTTCATATAAATTGATAAATTCTAATAACAGCTAATTATATTCTCTATCAATACATAATTTAGAATTTTGTAAATTTGCGCCATGATAAAAATAGGCAACATACAACTGCCGGAATTTCCGCTTTTACTTGCACCGATGGAGGATGTAAGTGATCCGCCATTCAGAAGGTTATGCAAAATGCATGGCGCAGATCTCATGTATTCGGAATTTATCTCTTCCGAAGGGTTAATTCGTGATGCAATAAAAAGCAGAAAAAAGCTAGATATTTTCGATTACGAAAGACCTGTCGGAATCCAGATTTTCGGGGGTGATGAAGAGGCGATGGCAATGTCTGCCAGAATTGTAGAAACCGTAAACCCGGATTTAGTTGATATCAACTTCGGTTGTCCTGTAAAAAAAGTAGTTTGTAAAGGAGCGGGAGCCGGTGTTTTGAAAGACATCGATCTGATGGTGCGCCTTACAAAAGCTGTTGTAAGTTCTACTCATTTACCTGTAACCGTAAAAACGCGTTTGGGTTGGGACAGCAATTCCATTAATATTGATGAAGTTGCAGAACGTTTACAGGAAACAGGAATCAAAGCCCTGACAATCCATGCGAGAACCCGTGGACAGATGTACAAAGGGGAAGCAGATTGGGAACATATTTCAAGAATTAAGCAGAATCCGAATATCGAAATTCCAATTTTCGGAAACGGGGATATCGATTCTCCCGAAAAAGCTTTAGCATATAAGCAAAAGTACGCTTGTGACGGAATCATGATCGGTCGTGCAGCGATTGGCTATCCTTGGATTTTTAATGAAATCAAACATTTCTTTAAGACAGGAGAGCATCTTGCGGCACCAACTATTGAAGACAGATTATTAGCTGTTCGTCAACACGCAGAATGGAGCGCAGAATGGAAAGGCGAAAAATTAGGATTAATCGAAATGAGACAGCATTACAGCAATTATTTCCGTGGAGTTCCTCATTTCAAAGATTTCAGAAAGAAATTCCTTGAGGTCTTTACATTAGAAGAAATGGATGCTTTGATCAAAGAAACTCAAGAGTTTTATACAGAATTTTTAGCACAACAAGCATAAATCAAAAACCATCAAAGTAACTTTGATGGTTTTTTAATTTATTTAACTGTTTGATAATTAATATCCTTCCGAATCAGATTGTTTTTTTATTAAACCTAATGCTGATGAAGTTCCTATTCTCTTCACCCCAAGATTGATCATTTTTTCGGCATCTTCAGGAGTTCTCACACCACCTGCTGCTTTTACAGGAAGTTTTCCGGCATTATCAAGCATAATTTTTACACCTTCAAATGTTGCTCCATTAGGCTTTCCACCGGTAGTTTCATAAAAGCCTGTAGAAGATTTCACGAAAATATTCGACCATTCTGCTTGAGAGAAATGTTCTTCCGCCCAATTGGAAATTTTCTTAGTAAGATCAGCAATTTGCTCATCAGTTAAGGCTGCGATCTCAATGATCCATTTTGCAACTTTATGATGTTGTAAACACAATTGTGTACACTTTACAAATTCTTCTTTTACTACATTAATGTTTCCTTTCAGGTATGCATTATAATTAATAACAAAATCTAATTCGTCTGCTCCGTCGTGAATTGCTTTTGAGGCTTCTGCCAGTTTTTCATCAATAGAATTTGTTCCTTCATGAAAACCAATGACAGTACCAACAACAACATCTGAATTCTTTTCTTTAAGATATTTTTTGATCTCAGCCACATAATCCGGACGGATCATCACTGCGAAAATATTATTCTCTATAGCTTCTTGTGCAAGATTTTTATCTTTTTGTAAAGTTTCTTCTTCTGAAATACCTGCTTGTTGCGGTGTTTTCAAATAAGTCGAATCCAAATATTGAGCAATGTTCATATCGTTATACTTTCAATTGTCTGTAAATACCTTGCTCCAAAGATATGAAAGTTTCCGTTCTTGTTACACCTTTTAGCTTTTGAAGTTTGCTAAGAATTTGCATCAAGTGATCGTTATCTTTACAAAGAACCTTTAGGAAAATTGTATAGTTACCAGTTGTATAATGAGCTTCAACCACTTCATTAATATCTTTCAATGCTTTTACCATATCAGGATAGTTACTAGGCTGATCTAAAAATACTCCAATGTAAGAAACTACCTTATAACCAATCTTCTTTGGATTAAGGAAAGAGATTGAATTTTCGATTACGCCTGCGTGTTCCAATTTTTTAATTCTTTGGTGAACGGCCGTTGTCGAAATTCCAACGTTTTTCGAAATGTGAGCTAAAGAAGTTTTAGCGTTATCCATCAACATGTAGATGATTTCTTTGTCGATAGAATCTAAATGGTAGTTTGTGTTCGCTGAATTTTTCATTTTCTACTTTTTTTAAATTATTTATGTTTTTTAAAGTTGATTAAACACTTTGAATTTCACAAAAACCGGAAAATGATCGCTGTATCCTCCCAAATACCGTGTACCTGCATAAGTTCGGAAGGGACGTCCTTCAAAATTCCTGGCCCGGCTGCTGATTTTTTCAGAGCTAAATACCTCTGCATCCTGAAATGACAAGGCTTTAGCATCATTATCAAATAATGATTTTGATAATAGGATCTGATCGAAAAGCAATCCAGACTTATAATGAAAAGTAGAATATTTTCTTGTAGAGAACAACTCCAGAAAAGGATTTTCTAACACCTTTGCATGGTCGTTGTCGTAGAGAATTTTTATCAAATTTTCATCATCTGGGTTTTCGTTAAAATCACCACACAAAATCACATGTTCCTTACTGTCATTCACAAGTTTCAAAATTCTGCCCCGAATTTCGTTTAATATAAAGTCCCTTTTGGGTTTATTAACATCTCTTTCTCGCTTGGAGGGAAGATGGGCGATAAAGACATTAATAATCTCTCCTTTATATTTTACTTTTGAAAACAGCACATCCCTAGTAGTGTCGTAATTTTCTGTGTTTTTATCTATAATCTCAAAGAAGAAAGTAATAGTTTCTGAGTCTATCACCTCTACTTTGGTTTTATCATATAATAAGGCTACATCTACCTTTCTTTCATCCATAGAATTGTAATGTACAATTCCGTATTCAGAATTAAAAGGTTCCATCTGCACCAGCTCTTCCAAAACTTTCCTTCCGGAAATTTCTGAGAGCCCTATCATAAATGGCAATATACCATTCTGCTCCTTCATCAATTCAAAAACGTGTGCAATTTTAAAGAGTTTGTTTTTATACTTCCTTTCGTCCCAATTTCTTAATCCTGATTTTGTAGGATCAAGTCTATGATTCGGCTTAGGATCCGGTAAAAACAAATTTTCTACATTATAAAAACTGAAGAACTCCATCTACACGCATTTCTATTCGTATATATTTTTATACTTTCCTTTCAGGATGTAAATTTATTATTTTTTTTTTAATACAATTAATTTTTTTAAAATTTCTTGAACAATATTTTATTCTTAAAACTTATAATTATGCTAAATATTAATAATAAAAATACTGATTTTTAATTAAAATTTTCAACTATTCCTTAAAATCATTCATTAAATGAGAAATAAAATAGTAAACAATTTTTAAATAAAACAGTATAAAAAACCATTTCAACGCAATTAAGCGTTTATTTTTTAATTAAAAACAATTTAATAACAATTATTGTTCCATTTTTAACGTAGGTAACAAAAAATGTAAAAAAAATATTCTTAATTAATAAAATTTAGCGACAAAATCTATAATAAATCAGGGCGTTTCTCTTTGGTAATCCTTACAGCCTCATCGTGACGCCAGTCTTCAATCTTTGCAAAATTACCGCTTAATAAGATTTTCGGAACCTCTAAACCCTTGTAAACTTCGGGTCTCGTATAAATGGGCGGCGACAGAAGGTCATCCTGAAAACTATCTGTCAAGGCACTTTGCTCATCATTCAGAACGCCGGGAAGTAGTCTGATAATAGAATCGGCCAAAACACAGGCTGCCAATTCACCGCCTGTAAGAACGTAATCGCCGATTGAAATTTCTTTTGTAATATGTAAATCTCTCACACGCTGATCAATACCTTTATAATGACCACACAAAAAGATCAGGTTATTTTTTATAGAAAGTGTATTGGCGATTTTTTGATTTAAAGTCACGCCATCCGGTGTCAGATAAATTACTTCATCGTATTCTCTTTGAGATTTAAGCTCAGAAATGCACTTGTCCAACGGCTCCACCATCATGACCATTCCCGCTCCGCCTCCGTAAGGCTCATCATCTATCTGCCTGTGTTTATTGATTGCCCAATTTCTCAATTGGTGAAAATGCACTTCTACCAGACCTTTATCCATTGCTCTTTTCAAAATAGAAGTTGTGAACGGACTTTCCATCAATTCCGGAAGTACGCTTATTATGTCAATTCTCATTGTACTGTTTCGTTTTTCTTATTTGGGGAAATAATTAATCGTAAAGATG
>Ga0157375_10000281_pt1 | contig 46431 bp, 36 predicted proteins | sample M35metaG_FD_115311 | JGI IMG/M metagenome (GOLD analysis project Ga0157375, IMG submission 115311) | Miscanthus rhizosphere microbial communities from Kellogg Biological Station, Michigan, USA - M3-5 metaG | ecosystem: Host-associated > Plants > Roots > Rhizosphere > Soil | place: USA: Michigan...
AAGGACATTGGCCAGCGCCAACGCCTGGTCCAGCGCCTGCGGCGGCCAGGGAGCGGCGCCCTGCAGCATCGCATCCTCGCCAGGCACGTCGCCGCAGGCATGACACGCCAGCGCACCTTGCACCCGCGCGTCGACGTAACCGGGCGCCAGGCGTACCGCTTCGAACTGGCAGGCACGCGCTTCCTGCCAGTGTTGCTGTTGCGCATGCAGGAGGCCAAGGTGGTAGTGAAGTTGCGCCTCGTTCGGCGCGAGCGCGATGGCGCGCCGCAAAGCGTGTTCGGCCGCGTCGAATTCGCCGGCCTGCTGCGCCGTGATGCCGAGGTTGTTCCAGTATTCGGGCACGTCCGGCTTGAGCTGCACCAGTTGTCGCAGCGCCGTGGCGGCTTCGCGGTTGCGGCGCAGGGAATGCAGCGCCAATGCGTAGGCGAGCAGGGCGGTTTCGTTGCCGTCGCGCGCGCTGGCGGGCAGCATCTCGACGAGCGCGACGACTTGCGCCATGTCGCCCGCCTGGAACGCCTGCGCGATGCGCGCCGTAATCTGTTCGGTCATGAAAACAGTGGATGAAGCTCTGCAGCCATGCGGCAAAAAGCGGGGACGTGCCCCGCTTTTTGCCTTCCCTGACTACGATTGCAGCCGGCTGTCAGAACTTCACGGTCACTCGGCCCCAGTAGTAACGGCCCAGTGTGTCGTACGTTGCCGTATCGACGTTGTAGTTCAGGCCGTTCTGGTAAATGATCGGTGGTGTCTTGTTCGTGATGTTGTCGACGCCGATGTCGAACGAGGTATGCCACTCCGGGATGTGGTAGCCCACCGTGGCCGCATGGTACGTGACGGAATTCCGCGGCAAGGTACTGGAAACGCCCGGGGGCAGGTTGACCGGGTCGATGTAGGCATTCAACAGGTCGATATGGTCGATGTAGCGTGTCTGCCACTGCGCCGACCAGTTGTCGAGATGCCAGTTCAGGGTGAGCGAAGCACGCCACTTGGCAAGGTTGCCGTATTGCTGGGTATAGGTGCCGGCATAGTCCGCGCTGGTGCCGCCCGGGATGCTCACCTTGTAGGTGGCCGTGTAGGCGCTGGCGAATGCCACCGCGAACCTTCCCGGCACGAAGAACTCCGGCAGCTTGTAAGCGAGATTGAAATCGACGCCGCTGGTGCTGAGCCTGCCGAGGTTGACCTCGGAGGTGGCGATGTAATAGATGCTGCCCGGCTCGACGCCCGTGGGGTAGCGCTGGATCAGGCCGCAGTACGGGCTGGAATCGTTGGTGGCGCAGTTGTCGAGCACCGTCTGCGCCGCCAATGGCGTGAGCAGGTCCTTCAGCAAGATGTGCCAGAAGTCGAGCGAGCCGGACCAGCCTTCCGCCCACGACGGCGAATAAACGAAGCCCCAGTCGAACGATGTGCCGTGTTCCGGACGCAGGTTCAGGCCGGCCACCGCGCCGCCTTCGTACAAGCCGGTGATCTGGCCGTAACCCGATGGATTCCAGTTTACCGGTACGAACTCGCACAGCCCGTGGTGCGCAGCGAGGTAGCTCGCCGGCTGGTTGAGGCAGGGATCGATGACCGTCGGGTTGGTCGTCGTCGGACCGTCGAAGAGTTCATCCGGGTTCGGCGCGCGGAATACCTGCGAGGCGGTGCCGCGCACGAGCAGGTCCTCGACCGGCCTCCATTCCATGGCGAGCTTCCAGTTGGTCCTCGCGCCGCTGACGTCGTAGTCCGACGTGCGCACGCCGACATCGAAGTTCAGCACCTTGGCGAACGGCGCGTCCGCCAGCAGCGGGAACAGCGCCTCGGCATAGAGTTCCTTCACCTTGGTGCTGCCGCTGCCCGGCGAACCACAACCTTCGGCGAGAATGCCGCAGGTGAAATTGGTCAGGTCGAGGATCGCGTCGCTGGTGACCCGATAGTCCATTTCCTCTTTGCGGTACAAGAGGCCCGCCGACATTTGCACCGTGCCGGCCGGCATCTGGAACAGCTCACCGGAGACATTGAATGACGCTTCCTTGCTGCTGTTCGTCTTGTGGTATTCCGGGTTGTCGGTGACGTTGATCGGCAGGGTTTCCTGGGCGAACGGGTTGCCGCCCGCATCGATCGCCGCCTGAAAACCCGCGATGTTGATCTCGTGGAAGTTGATCTGGTTACGGCTGGAATGACCGTAGTTGACGTTCAGGTCCCAGATCCAGGAGCTGGAGCCGAACACGCCCTTGAGGCCCGTGATGAACTCGACGTTGGTGGTGTCGAACGTATGCAGGCGCGTGCCGGCGCCGGTCATGCGCAGGCGCAGGGAGCCGATCGGGTCTGTCGGAAGCGTCCCTGGCGGGCAGACCAGCGAACAGAAGGTGATGCCGAACGGGTTGTGCGGATTGTCGGCCGGGATGTACCAGCCATCGCCTGGATTGGTCGGCGCCGGGCCGTCCTGACCGGACGAATGGGTATGGTTGTAGAAGAAGTCGCCGTAGTAGGTCAGCGTGTCGGTGAGCTTGTAATTGCCGAGCACGAAGCCGTTGGTGCGCTCCTGTGCGGTCTGGATGTAGTTGTACGCGTTGTAGTTGAACGCGTCCGTCGAACCGTGGTAGCAGCGGTAGTCGCTGAGTTGGCTTCCGTCGCCCGAGCTTCTGATGACTCTGGTCCCGCTGCCGCAGTTGTACGCAGGCAGCAACGGGCTGCCCGCGGGCAGCACGACGGTGCCCTGCGGAGTCTGGCTCGACCCCTGTCTGGACGGTCCGGAAGCGTACAGGTAGTACTGGTAGCTCGAGTAGTCGCGTGAAGTGGCGAGGACCGGGTTGTACTTGTTGTAGTTCAGGCCGCCAACAACATTGCCGCGCTCACCTTTGTCACCGACGGTAAGCGAAATGCCGTGGCGGTGGCCGTCGCCCTCACCGGAGATGCCTTCGTCGGCACTCACCTCGAGGCCGCTGAAATCCTTGCGGAATATGAAGTTGGCCACGCCACCGATCGCGTCCGAGCCGTAGGCCGTCGTGGCGCCCTGGGGGAGCACCTCGACGCGTTCGATCATGTTCTGGGCCAGCATGTTCATGTCGGGGTTGGCCAGGCGATGGCCGTCGACGAGCATCAGCGTGCGGTTTTGACCCATGCCGCGCAGCGAGATGCGCGAAGCGCCGTCACCGCCCTCCAGCGTCGGACTGGCGACGCCGCCGCCGTTGCTGTTGTTCTGCGGGTTGGTCGCATTGCCGGAGAAGCTCGGCAGAGCCTGTATCACGTTGCCGAGGGTTGGATTGCCGTTGTTTTCCAGTGTCTGGCGGTCGAGCGTTACCACCGGGTTGGCGGTTTCGGCATCCACGCGGCGGAGCAGCGAGCCGGTGACGACGATCGTCTCGAGCGACTGGCTCTTCTGGTCGGGGTTGCTGTCGGCAGGCTGCGCCTGTGCCGTGCCGTCGGCGGCAGCAGCGCTGAACGCACTCGATGCGAGTCCGACCGACAGGGCCACCCGCACGGCCAAAGACAAGGAATTTCGTTTGCTATGCATGATCACTCCCAGCGATAGTTTGTGGCGCAGTAGCGACTAGCGATCCCTGATGGGAATCGCAACGGAAGTTCGCGGTTGGCGACGAGCGGTATGCCGAGCGCAATGCTCCAGCAGAGCGAGAGGGTCATCGTGAAAAACCTTCAACCCGGGAAATTTCCCGAGATCCCAAACAAGGCGAACGCTGCGGCACGCTTGCCATAACCAGCGGCGAGGCCAGCGCCAAGCCGCGGGCAAGTGCCGGAATCCCGAGTGCAGTTGTTCGATGACGTGAAAATCCCATCTCTTGTCTCCACAGGTGAGTTGGCTGAAAGTTTGTCGTGCTACGGCGAAGGCGCTGGGCTGAGCTTCGCCGCGGCGCGCCCTGAGTCCGGCGGCACAAAAGTGTCATCTTCTTGCCTCCAACTGGCGAGTTTGACGTTATGAGAAGTTTCTAATCGGCGAATACTTGATGCATCCGCGCTTTTTGACCGTCTGCGATATGGTTACGGGAAGTAAAGAAATTGTAAAGGTGGCCGAGATAATGGCATAAGCCGCCGGCATTGGCCAGACCTGAACGACCCTTGCTCCGCATGCTTCGGGTACACTTGACGCCGATGTATGCAAGTCGCTCGCTCATGCTTATCTGTTTGTTCCGACGCGTAATTTTTGTTGCCTGCGCCCTGTTCGCGAGTCTGGCACAGGCCGCGGCAACGGTCGACGCAACCGAGCTGGCACGACAGCGCGAGCAATTTCCGCTCGTGTGGGAAACGGCCAAGCGTGCGACCGACGATGCCTGGCTGCGGCTCGCGCCCGGGCTCGAAAGTTATCCGCTGTTTCCGTACCTGCAATTGGCGGCCCTGCAGCGGCGCATTGGTCAGGTCAGGCGCGCCGAAGTGGACAAGTTTTTGACAGCTTGGCCCGGCACCCTTCCCGCGCAGATCCTGCGCGATGCCTTCCTGCTCGAGCTGGCCAAGCGCAACGAGTGGAAGGACTTCCTCGCTCTGGTGCCGGACTCGCCGCGCAGCAAGGAACTTCAATGCGACGCGCTGCAGGCTAGGCTGGCGCTCGGCCAGACGCCGGACTTCAAGCGCGATGTCGAGCCGCTCTGGCTTTCGCCCGTAGCGTTGCCCAGCGCCTGCGATGCCGCCGTGCGTTGGGCGAGGGAGCACGGCAAGCTGACCTCCGAACTGGTCTGGAAACGCATCGACCTGGCGGCGCGCGCCGGCACCGGCGGACTGGTCTCCACGCTGGCTGCCCTGCTCGATGGCACGGAACGCAACGCGGCCGAGCGCATGGCAACCGCGGTCAGCGATCCGGCCAAGGCGCTCAACGACGCGAGCGCATGGACCGATACGCCGCGTACGCGCGAGGCGCTGGCGCTCGCGTTCGAGCGCCTCGCCCGGCGCAACAGCGAACTGGCCGAAACGCAATGGGCGAAGCTCGAATCGCACTTCCATTTCGATGCCGGACAGCGCGGCCGCGTGCTGCGCGCGCTCGCGATCTATCGCGCGACGAGCTACGCGCCCGATGCGCTCGCCCGGCTCGAGGCACTGCCGACCGACCTGACCGACGACACGACGCGCGAATGGCGCGTGCGCATGGCGCTGGCGTCGCAGGATTTCGGCAAGACGCTGGCCGGGCTCGAAGCGATGCCGGCGGCGCAACAGGCCGATCCGCGCTGGCGCTACCTGCACGCGCGCATGCTGATCAAGCGCGAGCGCGAAGCCGACGCCATGCCGCTGCTCTCGACGCTCGCGCAGGAGGCGAACTTCCACGGTTTTCTCGCCGCCGACTGGCTGCAACAGCCGTACACGATCTGCCCGAGCGAGCTCATCACGGATGCTGCGCAGGAAGCGTCATTGCGCCCGCTGCTCGGGCGCGCGTTCGAGTTCTTCGCGCTCGATCGCCTGACCGAGGCGCGGCGCGAATGGGACTTCGTCATACCGGCGTTGAACGCGGCGCAGAAACGCGCGGCCGCCGACCTCGCCAGCGACATCGGCTGGTACGACCGCGCCGTCTACACTCTCAATACCGGCGACGACCTGCATTTGTATACTTTGCGCTTTCCGCTGGCGCGGCGCGACCAGATCACACGCGCCGCGCACAGCGCCGGCATCGATCCAGCGTGGGCCTACGCCATCATCCGCGCAGAGAGCGCGTGGACGTCCGACGCGCACTCGGGCGCCGATGCGTGGGGCCTCATGCAACTGTTGCCCGGCACCGCGGCGCAGCTGGCGAAGGCGAACAAGGTACGCTACGGCGGCGCACGCGACCTGCTCGATCCGGATACCAACATCACGCTCGGCACGCGTTACCTGAGCGACATGGCGCAGCAATACGACGGCAGCCCCTGGCTGGCGAGCGCGGCCTACAACGCTGGCGTCGACCCGGTAGGCCGCTGGATCGACGCACGCGACGCCTTGGAGCCGGACTTCTTTATCGAAACGATCCCGTACAAGGAAACACGCGAGTACGTATCGCGCGTGCTGGCCTTCAGCGTGATCTACGACTGGCGCATGCACGGCAGCGCTTCGCCGCTGTCTGCCAAGCTGCCGCGCATCGGCAGCGCCTACACTGCGCCGGCGGACGACGCGCCGCGCAAGGCCGTGGTTTGTGCAGCACAGCCGGCACCGACGCGGCAATCGGCTGCCGCACCAGCGCCGACACCCGACCCGGCAACGGCATCGGCTCAGCATCGCTAGGCCAGTTGGCGTGACGACGGGTCGAGTGCTCCCGCCGCGCTGAAAGGTGTGAGTCCCCTCACCCCGTGCCCTCTCCCGCAAGGGGAGAGAGGAGTTGGTGTCGCGTTCGACAACGACACTTGATGGAGCGGGTGCTTCTTGCGCGCTGAACGCGTGAAGTCCCCCTCACCCCTTGCCCTCTCCCTCGAGGGGAGTGGGGGAGTAGGCGTCGCGGTGAGCGCGACAACGTTTCTTGATTGGAGCGGCTGCGCGCGACGGCTTTACTTGTATAAGATCGGGGCATGAACATCTACCTCGTCGGCGGTGCGGTGCGCGATCGCCTGCTCGGATTGCCGGTACAGGACCGCGACTATGTCGTCGTCGGCGCGCAGCCGGACGATCTGCTGCGCCTGGGCTACAAATCCGTCGGCAAGGATTTCCCGGTATTTCTGCATCCGCAAACGTCGGAGGAATACGCGCTGGCGCGGACGGAACGCAAGACCGGGCGAGGCTACCACGGCTTTGCCTTCGACACGGCGCCGCAGGTTACGCTGGAAGAAGATCTGCAGCGGCGCGATTTGACGATCAACGCGATGGCCGAGGACGAGCAAGGCGCGCTGATCGATCCGTTCGGCGGCGCGGCGGATCTGCGTGACCGTTTGCTGCGCCACGTGTCGCCGGCGTTTGCCGAGGATCCGGTGCGCGTGCTGCGCCTCGCGCGCTTCGCCGCGCGCTACGCGTCGCGCGGTTTCCGCATCGCCGGCGAAACGCTGGAGCTGATGCGCCAGATGGTGCATGCCGGCGAGGTCGACCACCTGCAGGCCGAACGCGTCTGGGCGGAAACGCGCAAGGCGCTGGGCGAGGCGACGCCGAGCGCGTTCGTGCAGACCTTGCGCGACTGCGGCGCGCTCAAGGTGCTGTTGCCCGAGGTCGACGCACTGTATGGAGTGCCGCAGCGCGCCGAATATCATCCGGAGATCGATACCGGCGTGCATGTCGGCATGGTGCTCGACATGGCGGCGCGGCTGGCGCCCGGCGATGCGCTGATCGGCTGGTGCGCGCTGACGCACGACCTGGGCAAGGCCCTGACGCCGTCGCACAAGCTGCCGAGCCATCACGGCCACGAGCATGCCGGCATCGCGCCGCTCGAGGCATTGTGTACGCGGTTAAAAGTACCCTCGGACTACGCGACACTCGCGCTCCTGGTCTGCCGCCTGCACCTGCTCGCGCACACGGCGCTCGAGCTCAAACCCGCGACCGTGCTCGGTTTGCTCGAGCAGCTCGATTCGTTCCGCCGTCCCGAACGCCTCGAGCAGTTTCTGCTCGCCTGCGAAGCGGACCGGCGCGGCCGCCTCGGCCTCGCCGAAGCGGACTACCCGCAGGCAGCCTTCCTGCGCCGTGCGCACGCCGCAGCGGCGCAGGTCGACGCGCAACCTTTCATCGACGGCGGGCTGGCCGGTCCGGCGATCGGTGCGGCAATTCGCGAGGCGCGCGTGCGCGCCATCGCAGCACTGGACAAAACCTGACTGGTTCGCTGCGCGGCGCGGGTGCCTGATCGAGCGCCGGACTAGGGCAGGCAGGAGCCAAACGCGTTGGCGAAGATCAGATCGGAATTGGCGCTTACGTTGAAGCTCGCACTGTTGACGCTCAGGCTCGTCGACGACGCCTGCAGCTGACGTCCGCTGCCGACGCTGTACAGGCGCAAGTCGTTGAATAGCGCGACGCCGCCGGCCACCGTCACCGAAGCCATCGGGTCGCTGGTACACGCGCTGCTGACGAGCTTGATCTGCGTGGCGTTGTCGCCGCTTTCGATGTTGCCGGAAGCATCTTCGATCGCGACCACGACACTCAGCGCGTTGCCGGCCGGCAAATCGACCGGCTGCGTCGTGAAGACGAGCTTGGCGGCGGCGCCGACGATGACCGTGAAGCTGCTGCTGACCGCCGGCGTCAGCGCGCTATCCGTCGCGGTCAGTGTGTAGCTGCCGGTCTTGTTGACCGACAGGCCGTTGATCGTAGCCGTGCCATTGACGGCAGCGGCGAGCGTCAGTCCACCCAGCGTCGCGCCGGCGGGAACGGTCAAAGCCAGGCTGATCGCGGAACCGTTGCCCGTGACGGTGTTGCCGGCGGCGTCCTGTACCGTAACGCCGACGCCGAAACTTCCGCCCGCGGCGACGCTCGCCGGCGGCGGCGTGGTGAAGGCGAGTTTCGCCGCTGCGCCGTGGGAAATCGCGATCGAGCTGCTGACCGCGGACGTCAGTGCCCCGTCGGTTGCGGTCAGCGTATAGCTGCCGACCTTGTCTATCGACAGCCCGGTGAACGAGGCGACGCCGTTGACCGCGTTGAGCGTCTTCGTGCCGCCCAGCGTGGCGCCATTCGCCGTCGTCAGTGCCAGCGTCACCGCGGACGTATTGCCGGTTGCGACGTTGCCTGACGAATCCTGGATCGTCACCGTCGTGCCGAAGCTCGCGCCCGATGTCGTCGACGACGGCGGTTGTGTGGTGAACAGAACCTTGGCTGCCGCGCCCGGAGTGATGTTGAACGCGCTGCTCGTGTCGCCGGTCAGGCTGCCGTCGCTGGCGACCAGCGTGTAGCCGGTGCCGGTCTTGTTGATCGTGATGTTGCTGAAGGTCGCGACGCCGTTGACCGCGTTGACGGTCAGCGTGCCGCCGAGGGTCGCGCCACCCGGGTTGCTGCCGAACTTGATCGTGACCGCGGAAGTATTGCCGACCACGGCGTTGCCGCTGGCGTTCTCGACGCTGACCTTGATCGCGGCCAGCGCGCTGCCGGCGGCGCCGCTCACCGGTTGCGTCGTGAATTTCAGTTTGCTTGCGAGAGGCCAGTTGGCGACGAGATTGGCGGCGTTGACGCTGCCCAGGCCGGTGGCGAAATCCCAACCGGTGGTCGTGCCGTAGGCCGGCTGGTAGGTGCTGGTCGATGTCGACAGCACGCCGTGCGTGCCCGAAGGACGATAGCAATTGGCCGTGCCGGTGGCGCAGTTCACGTCCATGTCGCCCTGTGTCACATCGTAGAAGACGCAGCTGCTGTCGACGCCGTTGCCGTTGCTCGAATTGCAGGTGGCGCTGCCGGTCGCACCGTATTCCGCGGCAGCGATCAGGTAGTACGCCGGATTCGGGTTACCCATGCCGTTGCCGTGCTTTTGCTCGACCAAGGCCTGGATCCCGGCCATGATCGGCGACGAGAACGACGTGCCGCCGGCCCCGGCCCAACCACTCGGCGCTCCGGTACAGGGCTTGCCGTAGACCGCGTTGTTGTTGTTCGGATCCTGTCGCGGGTCGGAAAAACAGTAGACGTAGTAGTGGTTCCAGATGCCGTTGGCGGCAAACAGCGAAACATCCGGAATATCGCGCACGTGATCATTCGGGTTGCCGAGAAAACCGGTCTGCCACGACGGCTTGGCCGTGCCGGCGCAACTGCCTCCAACCACGTTGGCCACAGATGGGGCACCGGTCGCGCAGGCACTCGGTCCGCCGCTGCCGGCGGCCGTGGTCAGAAACGGCACGCCGGCCGCGTTGTTGCAGAAGCCGCTCGAGCCATACGTCGTTGCGAAGCCCTTGAACGTCGCGATCAACGTGCTCGCACACGAATCGTTCCACGGGATCTCGTTGATGTACGACTTGGCCGATCCGTATTGCGCCGTGTTCGACGTGTTCCAGTAGGTGCTCGTGGTGCCGGCGTTCGTGTCGCCGAAATCTGTGCCACCGACGGCGACGTTGTAGGGCGTCGACGCCAGGCCGTTGACGCCGATGCCGAAGTTGGCCTGCGTCAGGTCGGACGAATTGAAGCAACCCGCCGCGCCCTGATCGCCGCTCGATACGAACACCGAGATGCCCTTGGTCAGGGCCTGCTGGTAAGCCGACGACACGAATGCATTGCCGCTCGCGCCGAGCGCGGCTTCGCATTCGCCGAAGCTGATGCTGATGATGTCCGGAGGCGTCGCGTTCGCATTGACCAGATTCGCCAGCGCGTCGAACAGGTTCGCGCACGAGACGAGCTGCAGCGTCGCCGCCGGTGCGGCCGCCGCCGCCCACTCGACGTCGAGCGTGGCCTCGGAATCCAGGCCGATGACGGCGCCTGGATCCGTGCAGCCGGGATGGGTCTGGCTGAACAGCGACGTGCCGAGGCCGAAAACCGAACGAAACGTGTTGAAGTCCGCCAACGCATAGATGTCGCTGGCTTCGATCAGAGCAATCGTTATGCCCGAGCCCTTGTTGCTCGCGCTGAACAGCGGCGTGAGGTTGTAGATCGTCGCCAAGTCCGCCGGCACGACGGCGCGGGCGCCGCCCGCGATCGAATACTCAGGCGCAACGCGCGGCCGCGAATTCGCGCGCGGCTTGAAGTCGTGCAGGGCGACGACGCCGCGCACCGCCGGCGCCAGTGCCGCCGGAATTCGCGGATTGCCGATGTTCGCATAGTGCATGCTGCCGTCGACGTCGAGCGCGTGGATTTCCGTGGCGAATGCCTTGCGCACGACGCCCGCGGTGCCGGAAAACGCGATCGTCATCCCGCTTTCGTAGACGCGATCGACGGCGAAACCCTGCGCCTGCAACCAGGCGACGACCGTGTCGATGTCCTGTTGCGCCGGGCCGAACAAGGCGCCGAAGTCGTTGGCGCTCAGCCATTGGTGGTATTGCGGCGAGGCCGGATCCTGCTGGGCGTCGATCAGCGCTTCGAGCGCGATCTCCCGGTCGGCCGGGCGCCGCAACTGCAGCAGCAAATCGGGCAGAACGAAGTCGTCGGCGACGCGGCCGCGATCGTTGCCGGGACTGAGCGCTTCGGGGCGCGTGTTGCCGGCAAGTTCCGTGCTCTGCGCCGGATCGATCGCCTGCGTGATCAGCACGCGGGCGGGCGGCGATGCGGGTAGTGGCGCGGCCGCAGTCTCCAGCGCGAACAGCAGCGCGACCAGCGACAGTGCGCCACGCACGAATGCCGCGGCTCTTCGGAAACTGTCAGACTTCCTGTCCATGTGCCTTGATCTCGAAAAAAATGGGAGCGCTACCGGCGCAAAACGATGTCCGGACTATTCTGACGCCAATCAAGTTGGAAAAACGTCAGCTCGCTGCCAATATGACGTTCAGCCAGGCGCCTTTCGGCGCGGCGCCTGGAACTCATGGATGGCAGCCGTCAAAACTATCCGCGAACAGCAGATTGCTGCCGCCGTCCTGCACGCTGAATAGCGCGCTCGTGCCGGTCAGGACGCCGGTTTTCGCGGAAATCTGGTAGGAGCTCGTCGTGTAGAAGCGCTGATTGCTGCTCAGCGTCGCCACGCCGTGGCTCATCGTCGCGCTGCCCAGGTCGAAGCCTCCACAGGAGGCAATCGTGAAATCGACGACGCTGGCGTTGTCGTTGATCACATCGCCGAATGCGTCCTTCTCGGTAACCACGATCGTGCCGAGCACGTCGCCCGCGCCAATGATCGCGGGCGGCTGCGTCGTGAACGCGAGCGCTGCCGGCGGTCCCGATGCGACGGCGAACGACTGCTGCGCCGGTGTGGCGGCGCTGTGATTCGCATCGCCCGCCTGGCTTGCGTTGATCTTGCACGTGCCCGCGCCGATGAACGATACGCTCGAACCGCTCGTGCTGCCGCTGAGCTGGCAGACCGCCGTCGAGCCGGCGTCGATCGCGACACTTACGGCCAGGCCCGACGTCGCCGACGCCAGCACCTGGTAAGTGGGGCCGCCTGCCGCCGCGCCACTGGGCGCTGTTGAATTGAATGAAATGGTCTGCGTGGCCTGGCCGACGCCGAACGATTGCTGCACCTGCGGTGCCGCGTTGTAATCTACGCTGCCGGACTGGTTGGCGTTGATCGTGCAGGTGCCGACGCCGACGAACGACACTGTGCTGCCGCTGATCGAGCACACTGTCGCCGAGGCGGCGGCGATCGTGAAAGTCACCGCCAGGGCCGACGTCGCCGTGGCCGTGACGACATACGCCGGCCCGTTATAGACGACGCCCCCCGGTGCATTCGAAGTGAAGCTGATGGCTTGGTTCTGTTTGGTCGCGTTGCAGCTGGCGAACTTGAGCGAGCCGATGCGCGTGCTCCAGTTGAACGTGCCATCGGCCTTCAGATACTCGTTCGTGTACCAGAAAGTGCAGTCGTCGACCGGATCGATGGTCATCGCGCTGTAGTCACCCCAACGATCCAGGCCAGTCGTCTGCGCCCCGCCGCCGGCAACGATCGTAGTTTCGGCCTGCATCGTGTTCAGCGCATCGCTGCTGAGTCGCCCGGTGTACGCAATCGCCGGGTCGATTGTGGCGCTCGATACGCTGTAGCCCAGGGCGATGTTGCCGTCGGCATCCATCGCGATCGAACCCATCCAGCGAAAGCTCGAGTCCGGCGCGAATGTCGACTGCTGGTAGATCACCGGCGTCGTGCCCAGGCTGCGTATCTCGTACCAGCGTACGCCGCTGTACGGATTCTTCATCACCGTACCGACTCGCACGGCGTGGTTGACGACGAGGGATTCGTGATCGCCGAAGTTGCGATAAGCCAGGCGATGCATCACGCGGTCGGCCAGTGTGTCGATCTTGTTTTGTGTTCCCGGCTGGATCACGCAGGCGCCACCGCCGCAGGCCGGCGTGAACGCCGCGACCGCAAGACTTGTGGGACCGCTCAGCGACGTATTCGCCGTATTGGCCCAGTCGACGTGGAACTTCCACAGGTTCAGCGAATTCGTGCCGAAGTTCACCAAGTAGTTTGGCGAACCGGTCGGCGGTGCGGTCGAACCGTCGAGGTCCGAAGGCAATACGCCGCCGAAGGTTTTGGCCAACTGGAAACACTGCTGCGTCGCCGCCGCGCCCGTCAACATCGAAGCGCGGTCGTACGCGCACAGGAGCGAGCCGTTGAACGAATTGCCGTTGAACATGTTGAAGGTTTCGTAGTAGGCATCGGGCCAGACGCCCATCTTCGGGTAATCCGGGAACACGCTGCCGTACGAAAACGAGTAGCGATACCACGCGCCGGTCGCATCCGACGTATGCGACACGGCAACGCATTGCAGGTAAGGTGTCGTGCCGACCGCGAACTGCGAGACGATCCAGCGGTTCGCGGCTTTGTCGTAGACGACGACCGCGTCGCCATCGTTGTCGTCCTCGCACTGGCCGCCGAAGCCGGACCACAAGGTATTCGTCGGCACGGGGCCGTAGACGACATTCTTGGTCGCCTTGTCGAAGACGGCGAGGCCGGTGTTGACGACCTGCACATACTGCGTATCGCCGACCGCGCCGACCGTGTCGGGGGGCGCGGAATCGACCGAGAACGTACCCTGCGGACCGGTGAAACCGGTGCCCACGCCGTCGACTCCCGATTGAAACGTCGGCGCAGTCACGATGCGGTGCATCGAATCCTGCAGTGCGCCATCGACCTGATCCGGCGGAAAATATGGCAGCGGCACCATGTGCTCGTCGCGCTCGTGCCAGCGCTTGTAGCCATCAGGTTGCGGCACCGTGCCGCGCAGCGAAGGCAACGAGTCGTGCTTCAGCGCCGTCGAAACCTCGACCGGCCCATGCTCCTGCGCCCACGCGACCGATGCGGACAGGGCTGCCAGGGCAGCGGCGAGTGACAACATGCGTTTCATCGCGGAAATCCTTCGGCCGTTCGGGCGGCGAACCTGATGCAAGGTGGAAGTCGGCTGACGAGCAAGCGACGAGACCATCCGTGCAGTGCGCCCTGCTGACGATGCGCTGACGCGCGGCAAGTCGCAGCATGCCCCATATTGGACTATAAGATTTTGCCGCAAGTGTAAACAAGACGCCGCCCGCAAAAATGCGTGACGCATGGCGGCAAAAACACACCGCCTGGCCTGAGAGACCGGTTCAGCGGCGCAGCGCTGCCACCTTGAAGCGCTCGCCCATCTGCTCCGGCAACGTCAACTGTTTGACTTCCTGGGCCAGACTGTAGCGTTCAGCCTCGCTGCCGGCCTGTTCATGTGCGGCCCTGAACACGGCATCGAGCCCGTGGGCAATCAGAAAATGCGCCTGCGAGGTGACCGCATCGGCGCTCAAGCCGGCCGCAGCGCCGGCCGCGAGCAACGCGCCGAAGTCCACCCATGCGGTGATGTCCTGCAATCCCGGAAGAAAGAACGGATCGTCGTGGGCGCGATGGCGGTAGTGGCAGCGCAGCGTGCCCTCGCGGCGTTGTGGCGCGTAGTACTCGTTGGCGTCATGGCCATAGTCGATGAACCATGCCGCACCCTGCTGCAGGGCTTGCGTGACCTCGGCGAGCCACGGCTTCACCATCGGCCGCACTTCCGAAAGATAAGGCCGCGGCAACGTCCGTATTCGCGCGCCGAGAGCCAGCGTCACGTCGCGCTCCAGCGCGGCATCGGCCGGCACCTCGCGCCACGCCAGGCGCCCTGCCGAGTCGGCGCCGACCGTGCGCGCGAACAGGCCGTCGTCGCGCAACGTGAACAGCCGTACCGGCAACGCATCGACGACCTCGTTGGCGACCAGGACGCCGCGCCATGCCCGCGCCGGCGGAGCATCGAGCCATTCGACGATATTTTCCAGATGTGCACAATGCAGCGCGATGCGGCCGCGCTGGCGCTGGCGCAGATCGGCGCTGCGTTCGAGCAGACGATAGCGAACCGGCAGCGCATCGAGGCGCTCGAGTTCGAGCAGCAGGTCGACGGCGAGGGCACCACTGCCGGGCCCGAGCTCGACGAGATCGCCGCGCGTCTCGCGCAGTGTCGGCGCCAATGCCCGCGCCAGGCAGCGGGCGAATACGAAGCCGAGCTCCGGTGCGGTGACGAAGTCGCCGCCGGCGCCGAACTTCGCCGCACCGGCGCTGTAGTAACCCAGTCCCGGCGCGTACAGCGCCAATTCCATGTAGCGGGCAAAGTCGATGGTGCCGCCGCCGGCGGCGATCTCGGTGCGGATCAACGTCAGCAGGCGCTCGCTGTGCGTGCGCTCCTCAGGGCCGGGCTCGGGCAGTTCGACGCGCATGCGGGTACTATCGGCAGGACATTCGCCATCGTAATCCAACCGCTGCGCCGCCGTGATCGAAAGCCATGCCTGAAGCCGAAAACTTGAGACCCGTCGCATTGATCACCGGCGCCGCCCGGCGCGTCGGCGCAATGATCGCGCGCACGCTGCATGCGAGCGGTTACGACCTCGCGCTGCACTACCGCAGCTCGCAGGCGGAAATGGGCGCGTTGTGCGAGGAACTCGAGCAGGTTCGTCGCGGCAGCACGCTGGCGATTCAGGCGGAACTCGCGGACATCGCCGGGCTTCCGCACATTGTGGACAAGTGTACCGCGCGCTTCGGCCGGCTCGACGCCTTGGTCAACAACGCCTCGGCGTTCTTCCCGACGCCAATCGGCACGGTCACCGCCGCGCAGTGGGATGAGCTCTTCACCGGCAACGCGCGCGCGCCGCTGTTCCTTGCCCAGGCCGCCGCTCCCGCCCTGCGCGCGGCGCGCGGCGCGATCGTCAATATCATCGACATCTACGCGCAGCGGCCGCTGCCCGGACATGCGGTTTACTGCATGGCCAAGGCCGCGCTGGCGATGATGACGCTGGCACTGGCGAAGGAACTCGCGCCGCAGGTGCGCGTCAACGGCGTGGCACCCGGCGCCGTGCTCTGGCCGGAGTCCGGCAAAGCCTACGCCGACCAGGCCGAATTGATCGCGCGCACGCCGCTGCAACGCACCGGCACACCCGAAGACGTTGCCGGCGCGGTCCTGTTTTTGCTGCGCGATGCCAGATTCACGACCGGACAGATCCTTGCCGTCGACGGCGGCCGTTCGCTGCTGATCTGATTTGATCTGATCAGGCTGATCTGATCGGGCTGACCTGATCATGATCGCGGTGATCTGCTTCGTCGCGCCATGCATTGCGGCCCGCGGAATATTGCTCCGCATGGCAGCTTCGACATTTCGCGGCTCGGCGACGCCAGCGCGAGTTCACTCGATCGATTTTTCCCGGCCCGCGAGGATGTCCACGCGAAAGCCGGCCGTTCCTGCCGCCGCGCCAGCCGTCCACAGCTCGGCCATTGGCCGCTGCAGCAGCGGATGCTTCACGCCGCCGGCAATGTCGGCCAGCGGTTGCAGAACGAAGCTCTGCAACAGTTCCGGGCGTGGCACTTCGAGATTGCCGGCGCCCTTGAACACGCGCTCGCCGTACAGGACGATATCGATATCGAGCGTGCGGCTCGAAAAGCGTGGCCCGTCGCGGCGCCGGCCGTTGCGCTCTTCCAGCGCGTGCAGCCAACCGTTGAGCTGCACTGGTTCGAGCTCGGTGTCGATGCCGACGGCAAGATTGAGGAAATCCGGACCGTCGAATCCGACCGCCGGATAGCGATAGACCGGCGAGACGACGATGTTGCCGAACTGCGTGCGCAGCGCGGCAAGCGCGGCGCGCAGGTTGCGTTCCGGCTCGATATTCGAACCCAGACTCAGGTAGACGCGCGTCATGCGTTACGGTTTGTGCCCGCGCTCGATCACGACACCGACCGCCCTTGAACCACGCACGGCGCCCGGCTTGGACAATTTCAGGCGCAACCACGACACCTTGAATTCATCGAGCACGATTTGCGCGCAACGCTCGGCCAGCGTCTCGACCAGCTGAAAGCTGGAACTTTCCACAAATGCAATCATCCGCTTGCTGACCGCCTTGTAGTTCAACGTGTCGCCGATATCGTCGCTCGCCGCCGGCTTGCGGTTGTCGAACGCCATCTCCAGGTCGAGCGCCACGACCTGGCGAATCTTGCGCTCCCAGTCGTAGATGCCGATGACGGTTTCGATGCGCAGGTCTTCGATGAATACGAGGTCCATGAATCGGGAATCGGGAATCGGGAATCGGGAATCGGGAATCGGGAATCGGGAATCGGGAATCGGGAATCGGGAAGGAGCATAAGAGTTACGTCATCCCGGCGAAAGCCGGAATGACGCGAATTTTTACACCGCCGGCAAACTCTCGAGGTCCCAACGCGGCTGCACGCGAATCGCAGCGTCATCATGCAGCCCCGCCCGCAGGCGCAACGCTCCGGCCAGCGCGATCATCGCGCCGTTGTCGGTACAGAACTCCAGGCGCGGAAAGTAAACCCTGAAACCTTCGCGCCCCGCAGCCTCACCGAGCCGCGCGCGCAGCGTGCGGTTGGCGCCGACGCCGCCGGCAATGACCAGACGCCTGCTGCCGGTCGCGGCCAGAGCGCGCCGGCACTTGATCGCGAGCGTGTCGACGATTGCGTCCTCGAAGCCGCGTGCGATGTCGGCCTTGGCGGCCGGATCGGCCGCGTGTGCCCGGTAAGCGAGCAGCACCTGGGTCTTGAGGCCGCTGAAACTGAAGTCGAGGCCCGGCCGGTCCGTCATCGGCCGCGAGAACTTGAAGCGGCCCGGCGTCCCCGACTCGGCAAGCTTCGCCAGCGCCGGTCCGCCCGGGTAGCCCAGATCCATCAGTTTGGCGGTCTTGTCGAAGGCTTCGCCGGCGGCGTCGTCCAGGGTGTCTCCCAGCAGACGGTACTTGCCGATCGCGGCGACCTCGATGAGCATCGAATGCCCGCCGGAGACGAGCAGTGCCACGAACGGCGGTTCGGGCGCATCGGCCTCGAGCAGCGGCGCCAGCAGGTGCCCCTCCATGTGGTGCACGCCGATCGCCGGCACCTCGAGCGACCAGGCCAGCGCGCGTGCGCACGAGGCACCCACCAGCAGTGCGCCGATCAGGCCTGGCCCGGCGGTGTAGGCCACGCCGCCGAGATCGCGCGTCGACAGGCCGGCTTCGCGCAGGGTTTCACGGATCAGCGGCAGCAGCCTGCGCACGTGGTCGCGCGAGGCAAGCTCCGGCACGACCCCGCCATAGTCGGCGTGCATGCGGATCTGGCTGTACAGGGTATGGGCCAGCAGGCCGCGGTCCGGGTCGAAAACGGCCACCCCCGTCTCGTCGCAGGAGGTTTCTACGCCCAGGACAGGCCCCGACTTTGCAATTGGCTGGTTTTGCACGGTAAAATATGCGGCTCGCCCGGGTCTCGGGTCAAAGTGTAGCAGTGGAGCCTCCATGCCCAACGTCAAAGTTCGCGAGAACGAGCCTTTCGAGTTCGCTCTGCGTCGTTTCAAGCGTACCTGCGAAAAGGCCGGTGTGCTGGCCGAAACGCGCAAGCGCGAGTTCTATGAAAAGCCGACGCAGGAACGCAAGCGCAAGGCCGCCGCAGCGGTGAAGCGCCATCTGCGCCGCGTCTCTCGCGACGTGACCAAGCGCCAGCGTTTGTATTGATGGCGCGCCGGTCGGTGCGAGCCGACCGCCTGTTCAGCTAACTCTTCGGCCGGCGTAGCGCAAGCGACGCTGGCCGTTTGTGTTTCCAGCTTCCGGAATTGATGCAATGACGCTGAAAATCAAGCTCAACGACGACATGAAGACCGCCATGAAAGGTGGCGACAAGGATCGCCTCGGCGTGATCCGCCTGATCAATGCGGCGATCAAGCAGCGTGAGGTCGACGAGCGCATCCAACTCGACGATACGCAGGTGCTGAGCGTGCTCGAGAAGATGCTCAAGCAGCGTCGCGATTCGGTATCGCAGTTTCAGGCCGCCGGCCGCATCGACCTGGCGGACAAGGAAACGTTCGAAATCGGCGTGATCCAGTCGTACATGCCTGCGCAGCTCAGCGCCGCCGAAGTCGATGCGATCATCGCCGCCACGATCGCCGAAGCCAGCGCCAGCGGTCCGAAGGATATGGGCAAGGTCATGGGACTGGTTAAACCGAAGGTCGCCGGCCGCACCGACATGGGCAAGCTCTCCGAAGCCATCAAGAACAAGCTCGCCGCCTTGGGTTGATCCATCGCCATCGCCGGTGCAGGTCGACGAAGCTGACCTCGGTCGCTCTGCTTTCCTGCAAGGCCGCGAGATGAGAACCCGTAGTTCAGGTCCGCAGACACGGATTGCGGGCTGCGAGCAGCGGAGCATACAAGCTAGTATGTGAGCAGCGCAGCAGCCCGCGTGACGCGGTATGCGGGCCTGAAATGCGGGTTATCACCATGGCTGGACGCATCCCCGACTCATTCATCGACGAACTGCTCGCGCGCGTCGACATCGTCGGCATCATCGAGCAGCGCGTGCCTTTGAAGAAGGCCGGACGCGACTGGTCGGCGCGCTGCCCGTTCCATGACGAGCGCTCGCCGTCGTTCACGGTCAGCCCGGCCAAGCAGTTCTATCACTGCTTCGGTTGCGGCAAGCACGGCAGCGCGATCAAGTTCCTGATGGACTACGACCGGCTCGAGTTCGTCGACGCGGTCGAGGAACTCGCCAACCAGGTTGGCCTCAAGGTGCCGTACGAAGGCGGCGCACGGCGCGCACCGCAGGAAGACTCGACCGACCTCTACGCGCTGCTCGATTCTGCGGCCAGGTTCTATCAGCGCTCTCTGGCCTCCAACGCAGCGGCCCGGGCCTACTTCGAGGAACGCGGCCTCGACGCGCAGACGACGGAACGTTTTGCGCTGGGCTACGCGCCGGATCAATGGGACGCGTTGAAGAACGCGCTCGGCACGTCGCCACAGCGCATCGCCTTGCTGGAAAAGGCGGGCATGCTGACCAGCGGCGAGCGCGGCACGAAGTACGACCGTTTCCGCGATCGCGTGATGTTTCCGATCCAGGATCGGCGCGGCCGTGTGATCGCATTCGGCGGGCGCATTCTCAAGAAAGCCGCGACGGCCTTGCCGACCGGCGATGCTGGCGCGGAGGATGGCCGCTCTGTTGAGAAGCCCGGCGATGCGTCACCGGTTCTTGATCCTCGCGCGCAGGACATTGAAAAGTCCGGCAATGGATTGCCGGTTCGTGATTCTGGCTTGCAGGACGCACGCAAAGGTGACGGGCCAAAATATCTCAACTCGCCCGAAACGCCGCTTTTTCACAAGGGCCAGCAGCTGTTCGCGCTGTGGCAGGTGCGCCAGGCGCACAGCAAGATCCCGCGCCTGATCGTCGTCGAAGGCTACATGGATGTGATCGCGTTGTTCCAGCACGGCATCACCCAGGCGGTCGCCACGCTCGGCACGGCGACGACGCGCGACCACGCCGAACTGCTTTTCCGCAATTGTGCAGATGTATACTTCTGCTTCGACGGCGACCGCGCCGGCCGCCAGGCCGGCTGGCGCGCGGTCGAGTCGGTGCTGCCGCGCATGCGCGACGGCCGCCAGGCTTTTTTCCTGTTCCTGCCCGATGGCGAGGATCCCGATTCGCTGGTGCGCGCCGAGGGCCAGGCCGGATTCGAGCAGCGCCTGAAGGAGGCGACGCCGCTGAGCGAATTCTTCTTCGCCGAACTCGGCAAGGACGTCAACCTGAGCAGCCTCGACGGCAAGGCGCGCCTGGCCGAGCGCGCACGTCCGTTGTTGACACAGATTCCAGACGGCGCGTTTCGCGACCTGATGCTCGGCGAACTCGACCGGCGTGCCAATGTGCAGTTGCGCATCGAAGCGCCGGCGCAGGCGGCAAAGAAGGCGGCGCGCCCGCAGGAACGCACGCTGGTGCGTACCGCCGTCGCGCTGATCGTGCAGAACCCGGGCTTCGCGGCCGCGATCCAGCCGCCGCATCTGTTCTCGACCCTGCGCCAGGCTGGTATTCCGCTGCTGGTCGAACTGATCGCGCTGTGCCGCGAACGGCCGGAGATTGCGCCTTCCGGCATTCTCGAACATTTCGCCGAACGCGAGGAACTGCGCGCGCTGCAGAAACTCGCGGTCATGGAGTTCCCTGGCGGCGAAGAAGAATGGCGCACGGAGTTTCTCGACGCACTCGCGCAGCTCGATCGCCAGACCCAGCAGCAACGCCTCGACGACCTTCTGCGCAAGAAGTCCGAGACCAGCCTCAGCGATGACGAGAAGGACGAATTGCGCCGTCTCCTGCCGGCAACGAAGCCGCCACTGTCCGCCTGATCCCCAACATCGGCGCAATCCGCCACGCCGGCGGAATGTCACGTAACCGTGACGTGTGTCAGTAACGGTATACCTCGCGCGGAGAAAGTGAACGGCAAGCGCAACGCAGCCACGACGCAGACATGCGCGCGTGCCGTCGCGCAAGCGCAACTTCCCTTCACACGCAGTGAACAAGTCGTTGTTTAGACGCCGGTTGCGCGTCGCTTCGGATTGCTTGTCCGGCGAGTGACCTGGCAATGCACAGGCATTTACTCCCGGCGGATGACGACTTGGTACGCCTCTTGCGTTTGCGCCCCGCGGCTCCATCGGGCGCAGCAATCCGCCTGAAAGCCGGAGGAAAACGGAAAGGCAAACAGCGCGGATTCCGCGTTGCGGGTAGGTTTTTGCCCGGATTTTCTGCCCCGGTCCGCTGCCTTCGACTTGGCCGCCATGGCTCGCAATGTCTTACCGGAGTGGCACCGCTGTTCCGGGCGGACATCCAGCAAGCCTACAGCCCAATAAAACCATCTCGAAGTGGAGGGAGACTCATGAAAACGCGTACCAAACTCGCAGTAGCCGTCAGCGCTGCATTGTGGCTGATTCCGATCAGCCAGGCCGTCGCCGGTATCGACTTTCCGGCGGGCGACTGGAAGGTCGACATCTCCGGCAACGTCAATGCGTTCTACGTCGGCGCCGGTTGTGACGACGGCCCGGCATCGAAGACTCTCATCACAGGCGGCCTCGCCTGCACCGGCAGCGACAGCGCGGCCGTGCGCAACGGCCTGCTGCCCGCGGCGCTGGTGTTCAGCGCAACCTCACGTCAGGGTGATCTCGACGTCGGCGTGACGATCGGCCTGTACCCGGGCATCAACAGTTCGGCCGCGGCCGGCGTCAACGGCCCCGGCCTGCCGGCTGCACTGCAGACTCCCGGCATCGATGCGCGCCAGGCGTTCTTCACATTCGGCGACGCGAGCTGGGGCACGATGAAGCTGGGCCGCGACATCGGCATCTATGCCAAGGATGCGATCCTCGACGACATGACCCTGCTCGGCGTCGGCTCGACCGGCGGCAACGCGGCACCGGGCAATACCAGTCTTGGCCGCATCGGCATCGGCTACATCTACACCGACTGGATTCCGCAGATCACCTACTCGACGCCGAACTTCGGCGGCTTCAACTTCTCTGCCGGTATTTTCCAGCCGCTCGACGCCGTCGGTTCCGCCACCTACACCAAGCACGACGAGCCGCAATTCCAGGCCGGCATGAACTACGCCTGGGGCGACACTCCGCAGCAGGGCTTTACCGGCAAGTTCTGGCTCGACGTCGTCAGCCAGAAGGCGCAGGCGACGACGGCCGACATCGCGGCGAACGGAATCGGTGCCGACAAGAGTTTCACCGGCAATTCGTGGGATGGCGGTATCAAGCTCGGCATCGGAGGTTTCGAGGCCGTGCTGTACGGTTATACCGGCAGCGGTATCGGCACGACCGGCATTCTGATCCTGCCGACTTCCGCGACGGGTCAGAAACGCGACTCCGATGGCGGCTACGTGCAGCTCACCTACAAGTTCGACAGGCTCAAACTCGGCATCAGCTATGGCGAGTCGCGGCTGAAACTCGCATCCGACGAAAAGCTGGTGATCAACCCGCTCGGTGGCGGGTATGCCAGCGATCTGGTCAAGCAGAACAAGTCCGGCGTGCTCGGCGCCTACTACAGCCTGACCAAGAGCATCACGCTGGTCGGTGAATATGCCGACACGAAGTCCAATGCATGGAATGGCAACTCGGCTGACGAGCAGACTTATATTCTCGGCGGCATCATCTTCTTCTGACGCGGTACGCGTCTTCGGCCCAATGGCCGATCCCGGCGACGTCAGGAGCGACGTCGCCGCTTTTTATTCCGCACCGCCACTGCCGGGCGCCTCGCAGCCTGGGAGGATAGCTTTTGAATGCGGACGAACACGGATGAAGCAAATTTGCCCGGATAAGAGCGGATCAAGAATTTGGTTTCTGCTCGATCCGCGTTCGTCCGTGATCGTCCGCGGCAATCGGCGTTCAAAAGAAGCGCATCTATTTGCCCGAGCCGTCCATGCGCTCGGCGGCAATCAGCAACAGCGCGAAGATCGTCAACGCCGCCGCTCCGGCGAGATAGAAGCCGACGAACGGCAGGCCATAGTTCGACGCGAGCCAGGTCGCGACGTACGGTGCCAGCGACGCGCCGACGATGCCGGCGAGATTGAACGCGAGCGACGCGCCGGTGTAGCGCACGGCCGTCGGGAACAATTCGGCGAGTGCCGTGCCGAGCGGACCATAGGTCAGGCCCATGAGGAACAGTCCCGACGCAAGAAAGGCGAGCGCGCCGCCGCCGGCCTTCAGCGCGAACAGCGGCGCAAAGGCCAGGCCGAAGACGAAGATGGCGATGCTGGCGACGAGCAGCATCGCGCGCCGGCCGCGCCGATCGGCAACCACGGCGGAGATCGGGATGCTCACGGCGAAGAACAGCACGCCGATCATCTGCAGGATCAGAAAATCCTTGCGCGCATAACCGAGCGCCGATGTCGCCCAGCTCAGCGCGAACACGGTCATCAGATAGAACAGCACGAATGTGGCCAGCGCGGCGAACATGCCGAGGACGAGCATGCGCCAGTGTTCGCGGAACACGACCAACATCGGCATGCGCACGCGCTCGTTGTTTTCTACCGCTTCGAGGAACGCCGGCGTTTCGGTCAATTTCAGACGCACGTACAGTCCGACAACGACCAGCAGCGCACTGGCCAGGAACGGGATGCGCCAGCCCCAGGCGAAGAAGTCGGCGTCGCTCAGCAGCGCGGTCAGCAACAGGAAGACGCCGGTCGAGCAGAGAAAGCCGAGCGGCGCGCCGAGTTGCGGAAACATGCCGTACCAGGCGCGCCGGCCGGGCGGCGCGTTTTCGGTCGCCAGCAATACCGCACCGCCCCACTCGCCGCCGAGGCCCAGGCCCTGGCCCAGACGGCACAGCGCCAGCAGCAGCGGCGCGGCGACGCCGATCGACGCATACGTCGGCAGCGCGCCGATCGCGACGGTCGAAAGGCCCATCGTCAGCAGCGCGGCGACCAGCGTCGCCTTGCGTCCGATGCGATCGCCGAAATGGCCGAACAGCGCCGAGCCGACCGGGCGCGCAAAGAACGCGAGCGCGAAGGTGGCGAGGGACTGCAATGTCGCCGAGGCCGGATCGCCGGCCGGAAAGAACAGCTTCGGAAAGACCAGTACCGCAGCGGTGGCATAGATGTAGAAGTCGAAGAACTCGATCGTCGTACCGATCAGACTGGCAAACAGCACGCGTCCCGGCGATGCCGCGCGCGCCGGATTGCTATCGACGTTTTCGATCATGCCGGATTTTCCCCTGGGCTTTGTCGTGCGGGATTATGGCGAGCCCGACTCGTTCGCGCCATCGCCCGCGAATGAATGTGCCTCGGCTACCGATCACCGCGTGCCGCACTGCTGCAATGCGCCCGTGCCGTCTGTACTACGCGGGCGAAATCGCAGACACCGAACGCGGCCGGCCAAGGAACAGCGCGACGGCGACCCCGACCACGCACAGCGCGGCAACGTAGTGCGCCGGCGCGAGCGCAACCGATTTCATCAGCGTGGCGACGACCAGCGGCGTGACGCCGCCGACGATGGCATAGGCGACGTTGTAGGCGAACGAGATGCCGGTGAAGCGCACCGCCGGCGGAAAAGCGGCGACCAGCAAAGCCGGGATCACGCCGACGACGCCGACACAGAATCCGGCCAGCGCGTAAAGCACCGGCAGCGCATCAGGATCCGCACCGACGCCGAGATACAACGCGTACACCGCGACGAGCAGCAGCGGGCAGCCGATCAGCAGCGCGCGCGCTGCGCCGATGCGATCGGCGAGCAGACCGTAGGCGACGCAACCGACGCACAGCGCCAGCGTTGCCAGCGTGTTGGCCGCCAGCGTGCGCGCCGGCGCCAGCGAATACATCTGCGCCAGCAACGTCGGCGTCATCAGGATCACGACGACGATGCCGGCCGTGAGCACCCAGGTGAGCAGCATGACGAGGACAACGGCACGCCCATGGCCGGCGAGCACTACCTTGAGTGGCATACCCTCGGCCAGCGCGCGGCGCCGGCGCAGTTCCTCGAACACCGGCGTCTCGGCCAGCAGCCGGCGCAGGAACACGGCGAGAAAACCGAATACCCCGCCGATCACGAACGGGATGCGCCAGGCCCAGGCCAGCAGTTCTGCCGCATTGTATACTTTGTTCACGGTACCGGCGATCAGCGAACCGAGCAGGATGCCGACGGTCAGGCCGGCGGTGAGCGTGCCGCAGGCGAAGGCGACGCGCCGCTCGGGCACGTGCTCGGCGACGAATGTCCACGCGCCGGGAACCTCGCCACCGACGGCCGCGCCCTGCAGCAGGCGCAGCAGCAGCAGTGCGAGCGGTGCGGCGTAGCCGATGTCGGCGTAGGTCGGCAGCAGGCCGATCAGCAGCGTCGGCACGGCCATCAGCAGCACCGACAGCATGAACATGCGCTTGCGTCCGCTGCGGTCGCCGAAGTGCGCCATGATCACGCCGCCGAGCGGGCGGGCCAGATAGCCGGCCGCGAACAGGCTCCAGGTCTGCAGCAGGCGCAGCCAGTCCGGCGTATCGGGCGGAAAGAAGAGCTGCCCGATCGGCGCGGCGAGGAAGACGAAGATGATGAAGTCGTAGTACTCGAGCGCGCCGCCGAGCGCCGCCAGCGCCAGCGTGCGCACCTCGCTGCGGTTCAGGGCGTGGCGGTCCGCCGCCGGGGCAATCGTCACCATCGGTGCGGCTTACAATGCCGCTTCAACGTCTTTCTCGATGCCTTTGGGCGTGTCCGTGGGCGCATAGCGGCGCACGACCTTGCCGTCCTTGCCGACCAGGAACTTGGTGAAGTTCCACTTGATCGCCTCGCTGCCGAGCAGGCCCTTGGCTTCCTGCTTGAGATACTTGTACAGCGGATGGGCATCGTTGCCATTGACGTCGATCTTGGCGAACAGCGGAAACTGCACGTCGTAATTCAGCGCGCAGAAATTCTTGATCTCCTCTTCGTCGCCGGGTTCCTGGTGGCCGAACTGGTCGCACGGGAAGCCGAGCACGACCAGACCCTGGTCGCGAAATTTTTCGTACAAGTCCTCCAGACCCTTGTACTGCGGCGTGAAGCCGCACTTGCTGGCGACGTTGACGATCAGCATCGTCTTGCCCTTGTATTCACCAAGCGATTGCTCGTCGCCGTCGATGGTCGTGGCCTTGAAATCGTAGACCTGTGTCATATGGGTATCCGCCCGTTGCAGGAAAATCACCTCGAAGCATCGGGCAAGCCGGCGATGCGCAAGGTTTCTTGAACATGATGCAGGGCAATCTAGGCATGCCGACCGGGAAAGTCCAGCAGCGCGTGCCGCATAATGTGTCCATGCACGTGCCAATCGCCGTCCGTTAGGCCGCCATGAAGCAACACCTGACCTTGCTCTTCGACAAGTTCACGGTCGCCCTGATCGTGACCGTGATTCTCGCCAGCGTGCTGCCGTGCCGCGGCGAGGCGGCCGGCGCGTTTGCGCTGATCACCAATCTCGCCATCGCCCTGCTGTTCTTCATGCACGGCGCGAAGCTCTCGCGCGAGGCGATCATCGCCGGCGTCACGCACTGGCGCCTGCACCTGCTGGTGTTCTTGTGCACGTTCGCGATGTTTCCGCTGCTCGGCATCGGCCTGATGCCGCTGGCGAGCGCCGCGGTCGGCACGCAACTGGCGCTCGGCCTGCTGTTCCTGTGCACGCTGCCGTCGACCGTGCAGTCGTCGATCGCCTTCACCTCGATTGCGCGCGGCAACGTGCCGGCGGCGGTCTGCAGCGCGTCGTTCTCGAGCCTGATCGGCATCGTGCTGACGCCGCTGCTCGTCAATCTGCTGATCCATACGCAAGGCGCGGTGAGCGCGCCCGGCAACGCGATTCGCGCGATCGTCCTGCAGCTGTTCGTGCCGTTCGTCGCCGGGCAGATCGCGCGGCGCTGGATCGGCGGCTTCGTCGAGCGGCACAAGCAGGTGCTCGGCCTGGTCGATCGTGGATCGATCCTGCTCGTCGTCTACACTGCGTTCAGCGCGGCGGTCGTCGAAGGACTGTGGCACCAGGTCTCGATCGAGGCGCTGATCCTGCTCGCCGTATTGTGCGGATTGCTGCTCGCGATCGCATTGTTCGCGACCGCGCAGTTCGGCAAGCGCCTGGGATTTTCGCGCGAGGACCGCATCACGATCCTGTTCTGCGGTTCGAAGAAGAGCCTCGCCAGCGGTGTGCCGATGGCGAACGTGCTGTTCGCGAGCAGCGCCGTCGGTGCGATCGTGCTGCCGCTGATGCTGTTCCACCAGATCCAGCTGATGGTCTGTGCCGTGCTTGCGCAGCGCTATGCACTCGAGGCGACTGCGGCCATCACCGGTTCGGCCAGTGAAGCCGCCGTCGACGCTGCGGACTAGGCGCCTTGCAGGTTTTGGGTCGTGAGTTGTCGGAAGGAGCCTTGCTTCCACCCCCGACCGGCAACCGACAACCTCCAACCATCTTTCAGAGCAGCGCCTTGGCGTGATCGAGCACGCTCGCGCACGCCTTCTTCGTCACCGACTGCTTCATGCTGCCGATTTGGCCGAGGTCGACGTTCTTGCCGTCGCCGGTCTTGAGCAGGCCTTTCGCACCATCGGCGTAATCCGCCTTGTCCTTTTCACCGCCGGCATTCACCTTGCCCATCAGCTGGTCCTTGATGCCACCGGCGTCGGCACCGAGAAAGTTGTTCTTCATGCAGTACTCGACCACGCCGGCCGCATTGCCGGCAGTGCCGGGCGCCAGTGAGGACACGTCCATGCCGCCGGCCAAGCCCTTGAGCGAGCCCATGTCCTGGGCGATGGCGGTACCCGGGACGGCCGCAGCAGCCGCGAGCAAGAGCAAAAAATACGCCTTCGATTTCATTGCTTGATCCTCCATGGGCAGAGACCCGTGCCACGCCAACGCGTGGCCACGCGAAATATATCCGTGCCCAGGTTTCGCCGGCGTGAAGCGCGGCGGCGCGGTCGCCGTTCCGCCGTTGCGTTCAGGTGACGCGTTGCAACGACATCATGCCGTGGCGCAGCACGGGCGTGTCGAGATAATGGTCGAGCAGGAGAAAGGCGAACAGCGCCATCAGGTATACAATGGAATAATTGAACACCTTCATCGGAAACAGTTCGTTTGGCGGATCGAGCAGAACGATTGCGTAGTACAGGAATCCGGCGCCGAGCACGAGCGCGCCGCCGAGGTAGAACAAGCCGCTCATACCGGTGAGGTACGGCAGCACGGTCACGATCACCAGCAGGATCGTGTAGTACAGCACGTGCTGGCGCGTGTATTCCACGCCATGCGTGACCGGCAGCATCGGCACCTGCGCACGCGAATAGTCGTCGCGGCGGAAGATCGCCAGTGCCCAGAAATGCGGCGGCGTCCAGACGAAGATGATCAGGCACAGCAGCAGCGCATAGGGATGCACCTGGCCGGTGACCGCGGCCCAGCCGAGGATCGGCGGCGCTGCGCCGGCGATGCCGCCGACGACGATGTTCTGCGGCGTCGCGCGCTTGAGCCACGCCGTGTAGACGACCGCGTAGCCGATCAGCGAGGCGAACGTCAGGGCCGCGGTCAGCGGATTGACCAGCGCGATCAGGATCGCCATCGACAGGGCACCGAGCACGACGGCAAAGACCAGCACCTGCGTCGAGGTCAATGCGCCCGTTGCCAGCGGCCGGTGCGAGGTACGCGCCATGACGCGGTCGATGCGCTGGTCGATCAGGTGATTGATCGCCGCCGCCGAAGCGGCCGCCAGCCAGATGCCGACCGTGCCGAACACGAGCGGCTGCAGCGGCACCATGCCCGGCACCGCGAGGAACATGCCGATGACCGCCGTGAACACGATCAACGCGACGACGCGCGGCTTGGTCAGCTCGAGGTATTGGTGGAGGATGGCAGGCATGCTGGTGGGTAGGTTGGGGTTTGTCGGAACGGGCTGCAAGTGGCGTGAGAGGTGAGAGGTGAGACGATGGATCAATTAGCGTCGAGCGCCTTGCTCTTCCGTCTCACGTCTCACGTCTCACCTCTCGCGTTCTCACCAGCAGTGCCAACAATGCCAACAACAACAACGCCGCGACGCCGTTGTGCGCGATCGCGACCGCCAGCGGCAGGCCGAGCACGACGTTGCCGATGCCGAGCGCGATCTGCAGCAGCAGCAATGCGCCGATGGCCGCGCCGAATGCGCGCACGACCGGCCGGCGCGACGCTGCAACCGCTACGCTGCCCACGGCGACGAACGCGACGAGCGCGCCGATACGATGGGCGATCTGGATGGCACTGCGCGCGGCGGTGTCGAGCACGCCGCCTTCGTAGTTGACGCCGATGCCGCGCCAGACCACGAAGCCTTCGCGGAAATCGGTCGGTGGCCACCAGAAGCCGAGACACTTCGGAAAATCGTTGCCGCAGGCGAGCGCCGCGTAGTTCGAACTGGTCCAGCCGCCGAGAGCGATCTGCAGCGCGAGCAGGCCGATGCCGATGATCGTCAGGCGGCGCAGTTTCGCCGTGTCCGCATTGCCGACAGCAGGCAGGCTCAGGCGCAGCGCCGTATACGCCAGCAGCGCGAACAGCAGCATGCCGCCGAGCAGATGCGCCATGACGACGGCGGGCAGCAACTTCAGCGTGACCGTCCACATGCCGAGCAAGGCCTGGAACACGATCACGACGGCAGCCGCCAGCGGCACGCCGGCGAGGCCTTGCAGGTCGCGGCGCCGCCGCCACGCCCATGCGGCGAGCGCGAACGTGAACAGGCTCAGGCCGCCGACCAGGATGCGGTGCACCTGCTCGCGCCAGGCCTTGCCGGCTTCGACCGGCCGGTCCGGATACGCCGCATTCGCGCTTGCCACTTCGTGCGCCTGCGGCCAGGTTAGTTTGCCGTAACAGGTCGGCCAGTCCGGGCACGAAAGGCCGGCATTCGACAGGCGCACGAATGCACCGAACACGATGATCAGCGCGGCGAGCGCCATGGCAGCCCAAGCCAGTCGGCGCAGGCCCACCATCGAAAGCGAACGCGTGGATTTCAATGCACCACCTTGACGATGTCGCCGCGCAGCAACGCCGCATCGTAGCCGGCCGCGTAACGCATCATCAGCAAGCCGTTCGGATCGACCAGCGCGAGCGCAAGATCTCCCGGATTCGCGGCGCGGTAGGCCGCCAACTCACCGTTGTCGTCGTTGCCGGCGAGCAACGGTGCCGACGCCGGCAACGCTGCGCCGACGTAGACGATGCGCAGACGCTCGGCGCTGCGATTGAGCGTGATGCGCATGCGCACGAGTTCGGCCAGGCGCGTCTGACAGGCCTGTGCGCAGTCGCCGTTCGGCAGCGCCAGCAGCGTCCAGTGCCACTGCGGGTCGCGCCACACGAGCTTGGAGCCATCGGCCAGCGTGACGGACGCGTTGCCGACGTCGGCCGGCGGCTGCACCAGCGTGCCGGAATTGCGCGTGCCCGCCGGCCGCCAGCCCGATGCATCGAGCAGCAGCGCGGTGACGATCGGCGCAGCGAATACCAGCACGATGGCGATCAGGACCAGGCGATTTCTGTTTCTCGAATCCACAAGTTTATTTGTCCACTTTCTTCCAGTGCAAGAGCACGAATATCGCCAGCGCCGCCACCGCGAACGCGAACCACTGGAACGCGTAGGCCGTATGTCGCGCCGGCGGCATCAGCGCCGGTATCCAGGTACGCTCGAAGCCGCTGGCAGCGTCGGCATCGAGCAGCAGGACACGCGGCAGAAGCGACTGCTCGAGATCGGCCGCGATCTCGTCGTGCTCGACCGCCAGCGTCAGCTTCGGCCAGTTCTTCTGCGTAGAAAGCGCGTTGCCGCCGAGACGCAAGCCGCTGCCGGGAAACGGCGCGTAAGTGCCGCTGACTTCGACCTCGCCTTCCGGCAACGACGGCAGCACCGGCTGCGCGCCCGCCGCATGCGACCAGGCGATCCAGCCGCGGTCGACCAGCAACTGCGGCGCGCTGCCCTCAATGGCGAATACGGCGAACGCTTCGACACCGGCACGACCCGCGCGCATTTGCTCGTCACGCAGATAGCCGCGCCCCGCGACGTAGTGTCCGCGCACGCGCACGTGCGGAAAGCGGCTGCCAGGCGGATTGACGCTGACCGCCGCAAAATCCTCGAACGCGGCGTTCGCGGCGTGCGTGAATGCATCGAGCAGCGTCTGCGCCTCGTGCGCACGATCGAGCTGCCAGATGCCCAGGCGCACGAACAGCGCAATGCCGACCAGCGTCAATGCCATCGCGGTCCACGATGCGCGCCGCCAGCGCCGCGTCGTTGCCATGCCGGCGCTATACTTTGTCCAGGCCGGCGCACCCGCGCCGGCACGGGCCATCGCCGATGCTGATCAAGGTTCTCATCGTCCTGTTTCTGATCGTGATCGTCTACAACCTGGGCGCCGGTCTGTTCTACATGATGACCGACAAGGGCAAGACCGACCGCACCGTGAAGGCGCTTACCTGGCGCATCGGCCTGTCGGTATTCCTGATCCTGCTGGTGATCGTCGGCATCCTCACCGGCGTCATCCAGCCGCACAACATCGGGCGCTGAGACGGGAATCGGGAATGGGGAATCGTGAAGCGCACCCGGCGCTGCGGACTGACTCTTCCCCGCTGTTTTTCAAATACTAATACCCGAACTCCGGCTGTCCGCGCCTGAAGCTACGGCCGTCCTGTTTTCCGATTCCCGATTCCCGATTCCCGGCTCTCAAAGCACGTACACGAAGAGGAACAAGCCGAGCCAGACCACGTCGACGAAGTGCCAGTACCAGGCGACCGCTTCGAAGGCGAAGTGATGATCGCGGTCGAAGTGGCCTTTCAGGCAGCGCAGCCAGATCACGCTGAGCATGATCGCCCCGAGCGTCACGTGCAGGCCGTGGAAACCGGTCAGCATGAAGAACGTCGAGCCGTAGATGCCGCTGCCGAGCGTCAGGTTCATGGACGAGGTGTAGGCCTCGATGTACTCGCCGGCCTGGAATTTCAGGAACAGCGCGCCGAGGATCACCGTTGCACCGAGCCAGATCAGCAGCTGCTTGCGGTTGCCGGCGCGCAGCGCATGGTGCGCGATCGTGATCGTCACGCCGGAGGACAGCAGTATCAACGTATTCAGCAGTGGCACGCCCCAGGCCGGCATCGCCTCGAAGTGACCGCCGATCGCGGCCGGGCCGTTGGTAGGCCATGCCGGCGCGTAGCCCTTCCAGAGGAAGAAGTTCGTCAGCGCGCCATCGCCCTCGCCGCCGATCCACGGCACCGACAGGTTGCGCGCGTAGAACAACGCGCCGAAGAACGCCGCGAAGAACATCACTTCGGAGAAGATGAACCACATCATGCCCATGCGGAACGATGTGTCGACCTGCTTGTTGTAGGTGCCGGCAATCGATTCGCCGATGACAGTGCGGAACCAGCCGAACATCATCGACAGGATCGTCGCAATACCAAGCACCATGACGAACTTGCCTGCGGCGACTTCGTTGAGCCACAGGGCGGCGCCGCCCACGGTGAAGAACAGGCCGAACGAGCCCAGGATCGGCCAGCGGGTGCCGTGGGGCACGTAGTAAGCGCTCTGTGTCGCATCTGCCATGACTATGTACCTATTCAAAAATTCAGGTCTTACCAAGAGTGCGGCCATGGATGGCTGCTTCTTGATCTCACGCGATCACGGATGATCGCACAAATTATGACGCCGGCTTCGTTGTGGCTGCCTGTTCGGCCAGCTTCTTCGTCGCCAGTTCGTTGTTGTAAAAAGTGTAGGAAAGGGTCAGCGTGCCGATGTCGGCCGGCAATGTCGGGTCGACGATGAACTTCACCGGCATGCGCCGCGATTCGCCGGGGTTGAGCGTCTGCTCGGTGAAGCAGAAGCACTCGGTCTTGTTGAAATACAGCGACGCCTTGTTCGGCGCGATGCTCGGCACGGCGTTGCCGACGATTGCGCCGGACGCATTGTTGGTCGCATCGAACCACGCTTCGTTCAACGCACCCGGATGCACGCGCATGCTCACGATTTCCGGGGCGAACTGCCACCTGAGCGCGCTGTTGACGTTGCCGACGAACTGCACGGTCACCCAGCGTGCTTCGTCCGCCGCGAAACCGGCAACCTTGCTCGCGCTGTCCGGGGCGTTGCGCAGGCGGCTGCTCAGATAACCGTGGTCGCAGGCGATGCGATAGATCGGCACACAGACGAAGCCGAACAGGAACATCGAGCCGCACGCGATCAGTGCACGCTTGAGGAACCGGCGATTGCGCTGACCGACGTCCATCAGTGCCAGATGCCCTGCTTGACGAAGAACAGCACGAACATCGCGATCGCAATGCCGCCGACGATCCACGCCGTGCGGCGAATGCCGGCGCGGCGCTGGTCGTTGTCGAAATTGGCGTGCTGCTGATTCATGAGGTTCTACAACATCAATCGTAGGATTTGAAGAGTCCGGCCATGGATGGCCGGTTCTTGATCATCGCGATCAAGGAACGATCGCAAAAATATATCTCATGGATGGCAGGTTCTTGACCTTCGCGATCATGGACGATCGCAAAAACTAATGCGTGACGTCGCCATGCGCCAGGTCTCTGTCGTGAATTGACGGCGGCGTGGCGAACGTGTGGAACGGCGCCGGCGACGGCACGGTCCACTCGAGGCCGTGCGCGCCCTCCCACGACACCATCTTGGCTTTCTCGCCGCTCTTCAGCGAGGAGTACAGGATCACGAACATCATGATCGGCGTCAGGAACATGCCGTAGGCGCCGATCGTGCTGACCAGGTTCCAGTCGGAGAAGGCGACGTTGTAGTCGGGAATGCGGCGCGGCATGCCGGCGAGACCGAGGAAGTGCTGCGGGAAGAACAGCACGTTGACGAACACCATGCTCCACCAGAAGTGCACCTTCGCCCAGGTCTCGTTGTACATGCGCCCGGTCCACTTCGGCCACCAGTAGTAGATCGCGCCGATGATCGAGAACAACGCGCCGGTCACCAGCACGTAGTGGAAATGGGCAACGACGAAATAGGTGTCCTGGTACTGGAAGTCAGCCGGCACCAACGCGAGCATCAGGCCGGAGAAGCCGCCAATGGTGAACAGGATGACGAACGAGATCGCCCACAGCATCGGCGCTTCGAACGTCATCGATCCCTTCCACATCGTCGACACCCAGTTGAACACCTTCACGCCGGTCGGGATCGCGATCAGCATCGTCGAGTACATGAAGAACAGTTCGCCACCGAGCGGCATGCCGACGGTGAACATGTGGTGACCCCAGACGATGAACGACAGGAACGCGATCGACGCGATCGCGTAGACCATCGCCTGGTAGCCGAACAGCGGCTTGCGCGCGAAGGTCGGAATGATCTCCGACACGATCCCGAATGCCGGCAGGATCATGATGTAGACCTCGGGATGGCCGAAGAACCAGAAGATGTGCTGGAACATCACCGGGTCGCCGCCGCCGGCGGCGTTGAAGAAGCTGGTGCCGAAGAACTTGTCGGTGAGCAGCATCGTCACCGCGCCGGCCAGCACCGGCATGACCGCGATCAGCAGGAATGCGGTGATCAGCCAGCTCCACACGAACAGCGGCATCTTCAGCAGGTCCATGCCCGGCGCGCGCAGGTTCAGGATCGTGGCGATGATGTTGATCGCGCCCATGATCGACGAGATGCCCATCAGGTGCACCGAGAACACGAGGCAGGCGACCGAGGCGCCGCCCTGCAGCGCGAGCGGCGGATACATCGTCCAGCCGCCGGCGGGCGCACCGCCCGGCATGAACAGCGTCGACAGCAGCAGCGTGAAGGCGAACGGCAGGATCCAGAACGACCAGTTGTTCATGCGCGGCAGCGCCATGTCCGGCGCGCCGATCATCAGCGGCACCATCCAGTTCGCCAGCCCGACGAAGGCCGGCATGATCGCGCCGAAGATCATCACCAGCGCGTGCATCGTCGTCATCTGGTTGAAGAAGTACGGCTGCACGAACTGCAGGCCGGGATGCATCAACTCGGTACGGATCACGCCGGAGAACAGCGCGCCGATGCAGGCCATCGTGAACGCGAAGATCAGGTACAGCGTGCCGATGTCCTTGTGGTTGGTCGAACATACCCAACGATTGAAGAACCCGTGCGGCTTGTGGTCGTGATCGTCGTGGTGGTCGTCGTGATGCGCGGCGTGGGTAGCCATAAAAGACCTCTAACTGAATTCGTGCGTTTGTTCGATCCGTGCGTTCGTCAACCGTTCGGCGCGGCCGGAGCGGCCGGAGCCGGCGATTCCGGAGCGGCGGCCGCGGTCGCTGCGGCAGCCGGCGGCGGCGCGAGCGCAGCCTCCTGCGTGTCGAGCCACTTGAGGAATTCGTCCTTCGGCACGGCCTTGACGACGATCGGCATGAAGCCGTGGTCCTGGCCGCACAGCTCGGCGCACTGGCCTCGGTACGTGCCTGGATCGTGGATCTCGGTCCAGTCGTCGTTGATGATGCCGGGGATCGCGTCCTGCTTCCAGCCGAGCGCCGGCACCCACCAGGCGTGGATCACGTCGTCGCCGGTGACGACGAAGCGCACCTTGGTGTCGGTCGGCAGCACGAGCGGGTGATCGACGTTGAGCAGGTAGGTGTTCTCGCCATCGGCCTTGACCGCGAACGGGTCGAGGCCGGACTTCAGCTGGCGCGTGCGGTCGCTGTCGCCGTCGAGCTTGGAAATGTAATTGACGTGGTAGGACTTGTCGCCCCAGTTGATGTACTCGTAGCGCCACTTCCACTGGTAGCCGGTGATCTTCACCGTCATCTGCGAATCTTCGGTGTGCGCCATGCTGATCATGACGTTGGTCGCCGGCGCGGCGAGCACGACGAGGATCAGGATCGGCACGACCGTCCACACCATTTCGACCTTGGTGTTGTGACTCCACTTGGCCGGTACCGCACCCTTGGATTTGCGGAACTTGACCATCGCGATGATCATTGCGCCGAACACGATCACGCCGATCACGCAGCAGACGTAGAACGCCCACATGTGAATCTGGTAGACCTCCTGCGAGGTCTTGGTCACGCCGGGCGTCATGTTGAGCTGCCACGGCACCGGCAGCGCCGAGGCGGCCGTGCTGACGGCGGCGAGCATGGCGCCCAGGCCGAGCGCGGATCCGGTCCGCTTGCTTAACTGGAAACACTTCATCGGTCTCTACCCTGCATTTCTCTGATTCGTGTCGCCAGCGGCCGCTCGCGGCCATTGACGTTCGTAGTTCCCTGCCTGCGCGAGCAGGCCCGACAATCGTTGCGCCAGACTGCGGCGTTCCTCGTCGTTGAGAAACGCGCCGATCTCGAGTTCGCGTCCGTGCGAGCGCAGCAGCAGCCGGCTCGGCGCACCGCGCCAGCGTCCCGGCTGCAGCGACAACTGCGCCCAGTACGGATGAAACCGCGCCGCCTGACCGTCCGCACCCATGCGCGTGATTTCCAGACACGCCGGCGTCAGCACGATCAGCTCACCCTCCGCCGACGCACGCCAGACGCCGATCAGGCACCAGGCGACCACGCCAAGCTCCAGCACGGCAAATGCCGGCGCAAAAACGTTGCCGCGCCAGGCCGCCAGCAGTGCAAATCCCATCGCTGCCACGCCCTGGGCCGTCAGAAACAGCTTCAGACCGGCGCGCGACAACGAGCGATGCGGCAAAATCACCATCGAAACCGCGTCGCCCGGCGTCAAGGCTGGGGTTTGCTCAGTCATGCAGCTACGGCGCTTTCAAGCCCGCCATGATAGTGAGCGGGCCGCGCTCGGGCAAGCACGAAGGCCCTGTGCCACGGACTTGGAACAGTCGTCGGGCCGCCTGCCGGGCAGCCCCATCAACGCTCGCTCCAGCGAACGGCTTGCCCGGTTGTCGCGAGTGGGCCAATCGCGTGCGCCGGCGCCGAGATTTCACCGCAACGCTGGTAAACTTCGCGCCCCGCGCCGTCCGCGGGATTCAACACGCGATCGACCATAAATGACCGCCGCCATTCTCTCTCCCGAACTTCCCGATACGCCGGGCGCCGCGCGCGCGCTGATGACCGCCGCGTATTGCCGCGACGAGACCGAGGCGATGAAGGAGCTGCTCGGTCAGGCCGCGCTGCCGCCGGCCGAGCGCGATCTGGTGCTGGCGCGTGCGACCGACCTGGTCGCGCGCGTGCGTGCCAAGGCCAGCCAGCAGTCGGCGGTCGAATCGTTCATGCGCGAATACGATCTGTCGAGCGAGGAAGGCGTGCTGCTGATGTGCGTCGCCGAGGCGCTGCTGCGCATACCGGACAAGACGACCGCCGACAAGCTGATTTCGGACAAGCTCGGCGAGGCCAACTGGGAATCGCACCTGGGCCGGAGCGACTCGGTGCTGGTCAACGCCGGCACCTGGGGCCTGATGCTGACCGGCAAGCTCGTCACGCTGGCCGACGAAACCCAGCGCAACGTCACCGGCGCATTCAAGCGCCTGGTCGGCCGCGCCGGCGAGCCGGTCATCCGGCTGGCCGTGCGCCAGGCCATGCGCATCATGGGCTTCCAGTTCGTCATGGGGCGCACGATCAAGGAAGCGCAGGATCGTTCGGCCGAGAAGGAAAATCGCGCGTATCGCTTTTCCTACGACATGCTCGGCGAGGCCGCGCTGACGCAGCCCGACGCCGAGCGCTATCACAAGGCGTACAAGGATGCGATCGCGGCACTCGGCGCACGCGGACCGTATGCAGCGGTACTCGATGCGCCAAGCATTTCGATCAAGCTGTCGGCCCTGCACCCACGCTACGAAGTCGCCAAGCGCGCGCGTGCGCATGCGGAACTGACGCCGAAGCTGCTCGAACTGGCGCAGCTGGCAAAGAAGAACGGCATCGGCCTGACGGTCGATGCCGAGGAAGCCGATCGCCTCGAACTGTCGCTCGACGTGATCGCGGCGGTGCATGCCGATCCGTCGCTGGCCGACTGGCACGGCTACGGCCTGGCCGTGCAGGCCTACCAGAAGCGCGCGCCGTTCGTCGTCGACTGGCTCGCCGAGCACGCGCGCAAGGTCGGCCGCCGCTATTGCGTGCGCCTGGTCAAGGGCGCGTACTGGGATTCGGAAATCAAGCGCGCGCAGGAAGGCGGCCACGCCGGCTACCCGGTGTACACGCGCAAGCCGAACACCGATGTGTCGTACCTGGCCTGCGCGCAGCGCCTGTTCGAGCACGGTGATGCGTTCTATCCGGCCTTCGCGACGCACAACGCGCACACGATCGCGGCGATCCACCGCATCGCCGAAGGACGCCCGTTCGAATTCCAGCGCCTGCACGGCATGGGCGCCGACCTCTACAGCGAAGTCATCGGCAAGCACAACCTCGACGTGCCCTGCCGTGTCTACGCGCCGGTCGGCAGCCATGAGGACCTGCTGCCGTACCTGGTGCGCCGCCTGCTCGAAAACGGCGCGAACACCTCGTTCGTCAACCGCATCGTCGATGAGTCGCTGCCGATCCGCGATCTCGTCGCCGATCCGGTCGACACCGTGCGCGGCTTCGCTTCGATTCCGCATCCGCGCATTCCGCAGCCGATCGGCCTGTTTCTCGACGCCAATCCAGGCAGCGCACAGATCGCCGTCAATCCGGCTTCTGCATCGACGCAGAACATCCCGAGCCAGACTTCTGCGGGGACGCAGAAGTCGTCGTCTCCACAACGGAAGAATTCCATGGGCGTGAACTTCGGCAACGACAACGAACTGCGCGCACTCGCCGAAGGTGTCGCAAAGGTCTCGACCAGTTGGAGCGCAACGCCGCTCGTGCCCGGCGCGAAGTCCGCCGAACCCGTGCAGGACGTAACCGATCCATCGGATCGGCGGCGCAAGATCGGCACCAAGCAGCAGGCCGATGCGGCGACGATCGAGCGCGCGCTCGCCAACGGCGTCGCCGCGCAGCCGGGCTGGGACCACCTGCCGGCCGCGTCGCGCGCGAAGATTCTCGAATACGCCGCCGACCTGCTCGAACAGCGTCGTGCGCAATTCGTCGCGCTGCTCGTGCGCGAAGCCGGCAAGACGCTGCCGGCTGCGGTTTCGGAAGTGCGCGAAGCCGCCGACATGTGCCGCTATTACGCGGCGATGGCGCGCAAGCTCATGGGCCATCCCGAAGCGCTGCCGGGGCCGACCGGCGAATCGAACGAGCTTTCACTGCACGGCCGCGGCGTGTTCGTCTGCATCAGCCCATGGAATTTCCCGCTGGCGATTTTCACCGGCCAGGTCGCCGCCGCGCTCGCCGCCGGCAATGCCGTGATCGCCAAGCCGGCCGACCAGACCGTGCTGATCGGCCACGCCGCGGTGAAACTGCTGCACGAAGCCGGCGTGCCGGAGAACGTGCTGCAGTTCGTGCCGGGCAAGGGCTCGATGATCGGCAACCTGCTGCTGACCAAGGCCGACGTTGCCGGCGTGTGCATGACCGGCTCGACCGAAACCGCGTGGACGATCAACCGCACGCTGGCTGCGCGCAATGCGCAGATTGCCGCGCTGATCGCCGAGACCGGCGGCCAGAATGCGCTGATCGCCGATTCATCGGCGCTGCCCGAACAACTGGTGAAGGACGCCGTCGCCTCCGCGTTCGATTCCGCCGGCCAGCGCTGCTCGGCCGCGCGCGTGCTGTTCGTGCAGGACGACATCGCCGACAAGGTCATCGCGATGCTGTCCGGCGCCATGGACGAGTTGAAGGTCGGCGATCCCGGCCTGCTGTCGACCGACGTCGGTCCGGTCATCGATGAGCCGTCGCGCAAGGGACTGGCCGACCACGCCGCGCGCATGGACAAGGAAGCAAGACTGATCAAGCAGGTCACGCTGCCGGCCGACTGTGCGAACGGCACGTTCCTCGCGCCGCGCGCCTATGAATTGAAATCACTCTCGCAGCTGACCCACGAAGTGTTCGGTCCGATCCTGCATGTGATCCGCTGGAAGGCCAGCGAACTCGACGCCGTCATCGACGCGATCAACGCCACCGGCTTCGGCCTGACGCTCGGCATCCACAGCCGCATCGATTCCACAATTGCGCATATTTCACAACACGCCAAAGTCGGCAACTGCTACGTCAACCGCAACCAGATCGGCGCCGTCGTCGGCGTGCAACCGTTCGGCGGCGAGAACCTCTCCGGTACCGGCCCGAAAGCCGGCGGCCCGCACTATCTGCTGAGGTTCGTGACGGAGCGTACGTTGACTGTCAATACGACTGCCGCCGGCGGTAACGCGTCGCTGCTGACGCTCGGCGAGTGATTTGTTCCCCTCTCCCACCGGGAGAGGGTGGCGCGCAGCGCCGGGTGAGGGTCGGGGACCGCGTCGCGCTCCAGCACTCCCCTTCAAGGGAAGGTTTGGGTGGGAATGGTGTTTCTTCCTAGATCCAGCACCTTGCATTTCAAGTGCAGAGCACTCGAAGAAAGAGGGGCAAGGAGCTGGATTCCGGCTTTCGCCGGAATGACGAGCAAAGGAATCAAGGCATCGCCGGATCGAAGCCATTCGCGAAGATGTGTTCGTCATCCTCGTCGATCTCCACAACCTGATTGGCGGCGGCAGCAGCACGCCGCACCTTGCGCCCCGACGGATAGAACTCGACCTCGATGTCGACGGCGGTGCGATCGCCCAGGCCGAAATGCCGCTCGGTGACTTGCTTGCCGTAGTAGCTGGCGGCGGCCTGGAAGGAATAGATCGCGACGGACTCATAGCCGACCAGTTGCTGGGTACCTGACGCAAACAGGCGGATCTTCGCGCCGGCCGCACCGCGGTTGCCGGCGTGTCCGACCGGCCGCACGCGCAGCCAGTGACGTGCCGGGTTGTCGTTGCGATAGATCTTGATCTGGTACGGCTCGTCGACATTGGCGTAGCCGGCGATGTCGAGATCGCCGTCGTTGTCGATGTCGCCGAACGTCATGCCGCCGTCGACCGAGCACGGACACACATCGGTGATTCCCCACGCGTCGTTCTTGTATTCGAAGTGCCCGCCGCCGGTGCCACGCAGCAGCATCAGGTAATACTTGCCGTTCATGAGGATGTCCGGGATGCCGTCATTGTCGAAGTCGGCGCTCACCGCGGTGCCCCACGAGGCATAGGTCAGCGTGTCGGCGGCGACGCCGGTGATTGCAGTCGCGTCACGCGTGAACACGCCGTGGCCGTTGTTCCAGTAGATCACCGGCGGCAGCTTGCGGTTTTCGATCGCGATCAGGTCAAGCGCGCCATCGAGGTTGAAATCGCCGATACCCTTGACGATCAGTCCATCCGCGGGCAGGCCGGCGGCGGCCGTCTGCTTGCTGAATTGCGGCATGCCATTGAGCAAGCCGTCGTTGCGATAGAGGTCGGTGTGGCCATCGGTATCGTCGTAGCCGCCGTCGACCATGACCAGCAGGTCGATGTCGCCGTCGTTGTCGAAGTCGCCGGGCAGGATGTTGGCGTTGTTGTTGAAGTCGGTTCCGGGAATCGTCAACGCGAAGCTGTTCGGCGCGAAGTTGCCCGCGCCATTGCCGAAGTCGATCTGGATGCCCGGCGGCGCCGCGCGCAACCAGTCGACCTTTCCGTCGCGGTTGAAGTCGGCAAGGATCTGCGTGCGCGCGGAGTTGCCGTCGGTCGTTATCGTGGTCGCCGTGATGTTGAGCGTCCCCGTCGCCGACGCGTTGTGCCACCACTGGCCGCCACCGTCGGTATAGGTCATCGACAGATCGTTCTTGCCGTCTTCGTCGATGTCGTAGTTGAGGTGAATCTCGGTCGTCGGATAGCTGCCCGCGGCTACGGCGAACACGCCATGGCCGTCATTCAGCAGCGCCAGGGCGTCGGCGCCACCGTGGCTGCTCAGGAACAAGTCGAGGTTGCCGTCGCCGTCGAGATCGACGAAGTGCAGTCCGCTCAGCCACCAGTCCGGAAACGCCGCGTAGCGGTCGCTGACGATCTTGCCGGCATGGGACGTCACAGTGACATCGGTGAACTGCGCACGAACCGGATATGCGGCTGCACCGAGCAGCACGACCACGAACACATTACGAGCCCAGCGCATCATCTTGCGGCGCTCCCCAGCCTCATCATTGGCGCAAGACGCGATTGCGCCATTCTTTGCGCCATGCGGATGCGCCGTTTACACCGGAACTGAGAAGCCGGTCGCAAAAATAGTCGCGTTGGCGCCGTGTCGTGTGGGCTGCGGGCGCATGACGTGCAATGGCGTTCAGGCGTTGGCGAACTTCAGCAGCAGATCGGCGTGACACGGGCCATCGAGCGGACACCAGCAGGCGAGATTCTTCCCACGCAGTGCGGCGCGCAGATGGGCGGGCCGGAACACCGACTCGGGATCACCGCGTACGAGCTCGCCGTTGCGAAACGCGCGCTCGAACATCCGGATCGACGTTCGCACATCCGGGATGCCCGGATCGCCGACACGGAACGGATTGCCGTAGCGCGTGCTGCGGTCGACCTTTACGGTATTGGGCGGCATGCGCCAGCCCTTGCTGCGGCGTAACTGGACGCGATGCGGTGTCTCAGCCATGTACCGATTGTGCGCCTGGAGCGGGCGTGCGGCATTAACGCGGAACTAACGAACGGCCGCGCGATTTCAGGCGGCAAACATCGGGCCTTACGGTAAAGTAGCGCCATGTATCTGGAGTACTACGGCCTCAAAGAGGCCCCCTTCTCGATCACCCCCGATCCGCGCTACGTATTCCTGTCCGAGCGCCACCGGGATGCGCTTGCGCACCTGTTGTACGGCATCGGCAAGGGTGGCAGCGGCGGCTTCGTACAGTTGACCGGCGAAGTCGGCACCGGCAAGACGACCTTGTGCCGGCTGCTGCTCGATCAATTGCCCGAGCACACGCGTGTCGCGCTCGTGTTGAACCCGAAGCTCACGCCGATCGAATTGCTCGAGACCATCTGCGAGGAATTGAAGCTCGACATCGGCGAGCGGCGCGGCAGCCTCAAGGGCCTGGTCGACACACTCAATGCCTACCTGCTCGATGCCTACGCGCAGGGCCTGCGCGTCGTGCTCATCGTCGACGAAGCGCAGAACCTGTCGACCGATGCGCTCGAGCAGATTCGCCTGCTGACGAATCTCGAGACGCCGACGCAGAAATTGCTGCAAATTATACTTCTCGGCCAGCCGGAACTGCGCGAGAAGCTCGGCGACACCGAACTGCGCCAGCTCGCCCAGCGCATCACGGCGCGTTATCACCTGACACCGCTCGACCGCGCCGAGACCGAAGCCTACGTGCGCCACCGCGTGGCCGTGGCCGGTGCGGCGAAGCTGCCGTTTTCGCGGCTCGGCCTGCGTGCGCTGTATCAGCGCTCCGGCGGCGTGCCGCGCCTGATCAACATCATCGCCGACCGCGCGCTGATGGCCGGCTTCGCCCGCGAGCAGGACTCGATCGGCGAGCGCCTCGTCGACCGCGCCGCCGACGAAACCCTGCCCGGGCACGCGCGCTACTGGCTGCGCCATTACGGCCGCTGGGCCGCCGCGGCATTGCTGCTCGTCGCCGCCGGCTCGACGCTGAACTGGTACCAGCATCGTGAAGCGGAAACTCCGGTTCAAGCCGCAGTGCCGGAGCCGGCGCCGCCGCCACCGGCGCCGCCCGACGCCGACACGCTCGCCGCGACGCGGCTCGATGCCGCCCTGCAGGGCAATGGCGAATCCGAACTGGCTGCCTGGACACAACTGCTGGCGCGCTGGCAGGTCAAGTCCGGCGACATAGCGGTGCGCGATGCCGCGCGCTGCCAGAGCACCGTGTTTCCCGGACTCAACTGCCTGCGCGGCCATGCCACGCTCGAGCAGCTCGCGCGCTTCGACCGCCCGCTGATCCTCTCGCTGCAACGCAACGGCACGCGCGGCTACGCGCTGCTGCAGGGCGTCGCCGGAAACCGCGTCGTGCTGAATTTCGTCGGCGACAGCGTGCGCCTGAGCACCGACAAGCTGCGCGACTTCTGGAGCGGCGAGTTCGTCGCATTGTGGCGCCAGCCGGAAACCGTGCCGGCGACATTGCGCGTCGGCGATGCCGGACCTGGAGTCGCCTGGGTCAAGGCCCAGGTCGCGCGCATGGACGGCGCCAAGGCCGCGGATGCCGGCCCGGCGTACTTCGACGCCGCGCTCGAAGAACGCATCCGCAAGCTGCAGATCGCCTACGGCATTCACCCGGATGGCATCGTTGGTCCCGAAACGCTGTTCGCACTGTCCGCGCTCGATGAAAGCGGTCCGCACCTGGCGCGCGAAGTCAACCTCTAGGAGTCATCGGAAAACTACGGCCCCTTGCGACTGTCGTAAGGCCAATGTACTGGTGCCTGCGGCGGACGACGGCGTTCGGCGCAAACGGCTGTCGCGTTTCTCGGGCGAATGGACGCCCGTGTACACTGCATGCGCGGCGCTGCGGGATGGAGCCCGGCCTGGATGGCCGGGATTGCATCTTCGCTCGCCGCGGTCTTTTTCAAGATCGCTCCACCCACAATACTGTTCTTGATATGTCACTGATTCTGGAAGCGCTGAAGAAATCCGAAGCCAAGCGCCAACTCGGCGAAGCACCCGGTCTGGGTACGCCGTTCACCGTTGCGCGCCGGCGGCGCAGTCCGCTGCCGGTCATCGTGCTGCTGATCCTCGCTGCCGCGGGTTTCGGCTGGTACTACCTGCGTCCGACGTCCGCGCCAACGGCGAGTGAAGCCGGCGCGCCGAAGGCTTCCATTGCACCCACGACGGTCGTGGCCGACTCCAATCCGCAGTCCGCCGCGGCTGCGCCGGCGAACGCAGCGCGGGCGATGAACCGGTTGAATCCGCCCACGGCGCAGCCGCGTGCATCCGCCAGTGGCGACCAGCCGACCACGCCACCGTCTGCGGCGCAGCCCGCAGGACAGCCCATGCTACCCGGCACCCACGCCGATCCACGCCTGCGCGGCGGCGCAATCAATCAGCCTGGCACGGCGCGGCCCGAAGGCAGCACCGATGCGGCAGCGGCGCGCATGGCACAGCGGTTCGGTCGTCCGGTTTCCGGTCCAACAATCGGCGTGCCGAAGCCGGCCCCAGGCGACGCAGGATTTCCGCGCGCGCCGAATGCCGCTGCGCCTGCTGCCGCAACGACGCAACAACCGGCACCGCTGCCTCCGCCGCAGGCTCCGATGACGCAGGCACCGGTGCAAGTCGCTGCCACGACGCCGCCAGCGCCGGCAAGCGCAGTGCCGCAAACAGTTGCAACACCGCCGCCGGCCGCGGCCGGCGCGGCGCAACCCACGCCCGCACCAACGCCGGTGACTGCGAATGCGGCGCCGGACCTGCCGATGTATTACGAACTGCCGTTCAACGTGCGCAAGGATCTGCCCGCGCTCACTGTCAGCATGCATGTTTACGCCGCCGTGCCGGAGCAGCGCTTTGTCGTCATCGACGGCGAACGCAAGAGCGAAGGCGAAGTCGTCAAGGACGGCTTGACGCTGCGCGAGATCCGCTCCGACGGCATCGTGCTCGACCTTCGCGGCCAACGCTTCTTCTACCCGCGTCCGGGCCGCTGAGCGGGCCTTAAGACATGTTCGTGCGCGTCGATCAGCGGCGCAAGCCGCACCTGCCCTGGGCGACGATCGCGATCATCGGCGGCTGCGTGCTGATTTCCTTGTGGCTCGCCGGCCTGCCGGCCGACGAGCATCTGCAATGGCTGCGACATTGGGGCACGGTTCCGGCAAAACTGCTCGACCCGCAGGCGCCCACGCTGCGCCAGTTGTTCGAACTGCGCGGCTTGCGCCTGGTCACGGCGCTCTTCATCCACGCCGACTGGCTGCATCTGGCCGGCAACCTGCTGTTCCTGATGATCTTCGGACTGCCGGCCGAGCGCGCGCTCGGCTCGTGGCGATTCCTCGCGCTGTTCATCGTCGGCGGCGCCATTGCCAATCTCTGCGGCGCGCTGACGTTGGCCAGCGCGAACGAGCCGATCGTCGGATCCAGCGGCGGTGTGTCCGCGATCGTCGGCGCCTATCTTGCCCTGTTCCCGCGCGCGCGCCTCGGCCTCGTGATACCGCTCGGACTGTTTCTCGAATTCGTGCGCATCCCCGCGCCGCTGCTGATCGGCTTCTGGATCCTGCTGCAGGTGCTGTTCACCTTCGTCGGCCCGGCCTTCGGCGCAGTCGTGTGGTGGACGCACATCGCCGGCTTCCTCATCGGCATCGCCTTCGCCCTGATCTCGCGGCCGGCGATCGCGCGCAGATTGCGCCAATAACTCGCGAGCATTCTTTTTTCTCTCTTGTCATTCCCGCGCAAGCGGGAATCCGTCTTGCTCGCCTCTCTTTTCTTATTGAGAGAGAGCAGAGCTTCCACTCGCCCTGCGGGCGAGCGGGTTACTTTCTTTGCTTGTGCAAAGAAAGGTAACCAAAGAAACACACCCCCGGCGGCGCGCCTTCCGGGCATCCTGCCCTGCAGGTCTGCGA